>Ga0114975_10000644_pt1 | contig 26165 bp, 22 predicted proteins | sample S_130626_EF_Meta_FD_87031 | JGI IMG/M metagenome (GOLD analysis project Ga0114975, IMG submission 87031) | Freshwater microbial communities from Lake Simoncouche, Canada to study carbon cycling - S_130626_EF_MetaG | ecosystem: Environmental > Aquatic > Freshwater > Lake | place: Lake...
AAAGAGAATAATAAGGGTAATCCTAATAAAGAAACCGTGAGAAGCTTAGAGCATGCAATCTTTTGTTATCAACATGCTGCCAGCGCAGTAGCTGAGAATAAATCAGAGGAGGCTATCAAATGGAGTAAGTATGGAGATGACTCAATGAAATAATCCTTAACCCGCATATTTCATACCGATTCTGCTGCGGCTTGCAAATACCTGATGGATACTGTGTCAGCTTCGAATTGCTCCTTGGGCAGTATGAAACATACAGCCGTCGTCACAATCCATTACCTTCGTTGACTCGCTCGCTCCCGCTCGTCTCGCCCGCGGTCTCCCGACCGCCGGTGGTGTCTGCATCAGGATTCGCGGCGCCTCGCGACGAACCAGTATGAAACATACAGCCGTCGTCACAATCCATCACCTTCGTTGACTCGCTCGCTCCCGCTCGTCTCGCCCTTACAGGGCTGCCCCCTTAAAGCCCTTGCAGCCTCCTCGTCACGATCAGTATGAAATATCTAGGTTAGGGATTTGAGGAAGAAGGTGATTTTGAGGGGATAGAATTTTCCTGATTACTAACAGCAGGGGCAAGTATTTCATCCCCCCACTCTTGAAAATCACCCCCTAAGATTTTTTCTTCGCTTCCAAGAGGAGGGTTTTTTGAAAGTGGCTGGACACTTGATGGAGTGGGAATACCTGCCTTGTTCATGATGGGAGCAATCAAAGGATCTGCATTGATCATCGCATTATAGAAAGTAATGTGAGCAGATTTTCGTGCTTCTTGCACGGATGGATCAAGGAGAGCCTTAGCATGAGCATGCCTCAGCGTTTCTTTCTCAGCAGGAGTAACGGAGGCTACTGCTGCTGCGGGAAAATTACCTAGCCAGTGTTCAAAATCACCACCCAAACTTTTCTTGCGACGGCTCACGCTAGCACCATCGTGCGTGCCATAGGCATCCATATTCGCAAGAATTGTTTCGATAGAGGGATCTGTTTTCAACATAGATTTATGAAGAGCCATACGTGTGATTTCACGAGTGGATTGAACTGCAGGATCCATTAAAGCTTTTTGATGTGCCGTAAGAAGCTCTGTCTTTTCAGCAGGTGTTAATAATTCCAAGGAAGTCTTGCTAGAATTAGGTTGAATAGGCTCAGGACTTTTATTATTTACAGGTATCGTGGTTAAAGGTGCTGTTTCCGCCTGAGCAAAAGAGAAGGAAGGGATAAAAAAGAGAGAGAGAATCAGAGCTAATATCCGCGGTAGTGCTTTCTCAGTAGTGGGTTCACACCGTGGATTTTGGTGTAGAGCTATAGAGTGGATTCGGAACTTCATTAGAACAGAGAGGATTTTTTAGTGAAGTGGCTATTATTTGGTGACTAATTCCAGGATTTCTACAGCTCTTCAGGTGCATGGAGAAGTTCTTTAATACGTAAAAGCAAACGTCCTGCAGCACCTCCATCGAGAACACGGTGGTCAAAACTCAAGGTAAATTGCGCCTCTGTTACTGGCACAAAGGATTCTTTTTCCTTATCCCAGCAAGGGGTAATTTGACCTACTCCCATCCCAAGAAGAAGTGTCTGTTCGGGTAGGGGAATTGGAGTAGCCATGGTCAAGCCAAAGACACCGTAATTAGTGATAGTGGCAATCGATCCTCCCGTATCCCTGGCTGATAGACGGCGTGCACGGGCAAGTTCTACGAGACGATTATAACGTTCTACAAGCTCTACAAGACGGTACTGATCAGCATTTCGAATTACCGGAACAAGTACTCCATCGGCAGCTTCCACGGCAAATCCAATGTCAATGGACCTAGGGTGAATAATACGAGCTCCCACAAGCCGGCCTGCGATCGCGGAATTTTCTCCAAGTGCAATTGCAAGAGCACGCAAAGCATAAAGAGCAGGCCCAGCCTTCAATGGCTGACCTTTGCGATGGGTGAGCATGACATCACATTGAATCGGAAGAACCACTGTTGCAAGTGGACGTGTCCAGCTGCGTCTCATGGCATCGGCAACAGCAACACGCATGGAGGAGGCAGGGGTAATTTTATTACGCTCGAGATCTTCTAAAAAGGCCTCCAAATCCTCAATAGTAACTCTTCCATTAGCCCCACTTCCAGCAACTCCCGCAAGGTCAGCAGAATGAAGGCCAAGTTCGGTCATACGGGCTTTCATACGTGGCGAGAGAAAGCTTGCTCCTTCGGCATGTGCAGGAACAGGGAGTCCGCGTAATGTGGGCTCTACAGATGATTTCCAAGAGGTCTCTTTTTGTGTTACCGGTTTTTTCTGGAGAGCGGTTTTTTCTAGGGGTGGCTTAGGAGCATCATCAACCCCAAGACGCTTTGCATCTTCATCACTAATTTCTAGAAATCCCAGTGTTGCTCCTACTGGATAGCTCTCGCCAACAATTGCCGTAATCTCTTGAATGAGACCGGCACAGGGGACGGTAACACTCATGATTGCTTTATTTGTTTCTACCTCAAAAACATCAGTGTCAATCTCCACACGGGCTCCTACGGGAAAAGCAACGCTGACAATGGTTGCCTCGGCAATAGATTCACCGAGTTGAGGCATGATAATAGGAATTTGAGGCATGAAAGTGGAAAGGGTAAAAGTTTGAAGATAGACAATCAGAGATGAAAGTCGAGGTCGGACTGAAGCGGCAAAAATAATGAATCCAAATATTTCATACCAATCACCTGCGGAAGCTGGAAAGTCAAATAGATGCTGCGTGGAACTCGAAGTTTACTAGAGCTTGAGTAAGCGATGCAGGGCAGAAGCAATAGTAGAGGCTGTTGGACGATGTGTTCCCCAAAGTGCAGGATGATAGGGAACCGGTGTGTCTCTGGCATTAAGGCGTTGGGGAGGAGCATCCAAGAGGCCAAAGCCTTCTGCGGTAACACGGGCGATCACCTCTGCGGTAACACCACCCCAAGGAAATGCTTCACTTACCACTAAGAGACGCCCTGTTCGTGCCACAGAAGCTAAGATCGTGTCGGTATCAAGCGGTTTTACAGATCGAAGATCAACGACTTCAATTTCATATCCATCGTGAGCTAGCTCTGCTGCAGCTGCTAATGATTCATGGAGCATGGCACTGTAGGTGACGACAGTGGCATCACGACCAGGCCGTGTCACACGGGCCTTGTTAGAGGGAAGTGCCATGGTGGGTAGGGCCTCAGCTTTAAGATGATAATAAAGAAATTTATGCTCACAAAAAATTACTGGATCATCAATATTGATTGCCTCCAGGAGCATCGTGTAGGCATCTTCCACGGTGCCTGGAGTCATCACCACAAGCCCAGGAAAATGAGCGTAGATAGCCTCTAGGCTTTGACTATGAAAGGGGCCACCACCAGAAGTTCCCCCACAGGGAAGTCGTACCACGAGAGGACATGGAACCTCTGTTCGATAAAATAAGGTAGCTGCGTGATTCACAATTTGATTCAAGCCACATGTGGAGAAATCTGCAAATTGCATTTCAATAATGGGTCGCATCCCTTCAATTGCAGCACCAATGGCCATTCCTATCATAGCATCCTCGCTAATGGGGGAATCCATGACACGTCCTGGAAATTCCTTAGCAAGATTTTTTGTAGCTTTAAAAGCTCCTCCAAAAGAACCGACATCTTGTCCATAGATAAAAACCCGGGAGTCTTCTTCTAAGGCTCGTGCCTGGGCTGCACGAATGGCTTCGAGGTAGGTGATGCTGGTCATGAAAAAAGTGAAGTGGTGGAACCCGAATACTTAACCCGGATATTCCATGCTGATCGCGGCCTCCGCAGTCGATGAGCATGAATTATGCGGATTAATACACTATAAATCTATTACGGCTTGTGGAAAGCTCATTGTTACTGCATTGGTCTCGAATAGTGATCCGAGCTAGAGTGACTCAGAGTGAAGATGACTTGTGGCAAAAGGAATCCACGATTCCTCTTGAGGATCAGGAGCTGGCTCACGCAAGACACGGGTGGTTGTTGCTTCAATTTCTACTTCGATCTCTTTTTGCCATGAATCGAGTTCCGCTTGGGACATCCAATTTTTTTCTAATAAGAATTGTTGAGCTACGATCATACAATCTCGCCCGAGCGGTGATTGCTTTTGTGCCTCCGTAATGTAGCTAGCATCATCATGGTCGGCATGACCAATAAGACGCAAGAGATCAGCAACAACTAGCTGTGGCCCGGCACCAGCACGTGCAGCAGCTACTGCTTTTTGGAGGACCTCAAGACAATTAGCAAGGTCATTGCCAATGACACGATGACCTGTGATACCGTAGCCAATAGCACGATCGACAAGATTGTCGCATGCAAACTGACGGCTGTTAGGGGTAGAGTAAGCATATTGGTTATTGGCAACTACCACCACAAGGGGGAGTTTTTCAATAGCTGCTAAATTGAGTCCTTCATGAAAACTTCCTGTAGATGTCCCTCCATCTCCAATACAGGTGGCGCCAACTATGCCTGTTTCACCACGAAAACGTCGTGCAATCAAGGCCCCACTCACGGCAGAGACCATGGCACCAAGATGACTGATCATTGCAAAATATCCTTCTCGAGGACGACCACGATGAATATTTCCATCGCGTCCACGCATCGATCCTAGGGCTGATCCAAGATAAGTGCGAAGGGCATCTAGCATTCCTTCCCCGAAGGCAAGACGACCTGCTTGGTCTCGAATGAGGGGTGCATAAACATCTCCCTTACGAAGATGAATTCCTAGCGCCACGCTCAGTGCCTCTTGACCACGACCTAGAAAAACACCACCCACAATTTTCCCAGAGCGTTTGAGTGCCGCTAGCTTTTCCTCCAATAAGCGCGCCGTAAGCATATAACGGTAGGCCTGGCAGAAAAGGGTTCCATCCAACTCATGGGTACTACCCGTTGTTATTGATTTACAGTTCATGTTGGCTTGTTGTTCTATCAAAAAATCTTTGTATGCTACCTATTTTCTAACATTCCTTGAAGCAGGGTAAGCCGCTCCATCCATCGCTCCTCGCGTTGTTGATGTTCCCCTAGAACAGCCGTAGGAACTTTTGCAACAAAGTCAGGGTTGGTTAACTTAGATCGCACCTTGATGAGCTCGCTTTCTACTGTTTGGATTTCTTGGTGAAGGCGTTTTTGCTCGGCTTCAATATCAATAAGACCCTCCAGAGGTATAGTGATCGTTCCGCACTCTGTCAAAACGGAAGCACTTTCCTTGGGGGGATTCTCCGTGAGGATAGTAACTTCTGTGGCTCGGGCCAATGAGGAAAAAATGGAAACCTCACTGTCGCTCCACAATTTCGTCTCCTGTTTTGGTGCAAGGAGAAAAGGGATTGCTTGTTTAGGGTTGATTTTCAATTCAGCACGTAAATTCCTTGCTGCTCGAATGGCCCCATAAAGAGCCTCTGTCCTCTCTGTGGCTTCAAGAATTCTTTCTTTACTCAAATGAGAAAGAGAATGCTTTCCCGGGGGTTGAATGTAGAGGAGAAGAGGGGGGCGATCTCGATGTGAGGAAGGGGCTTCAAATTCAAGGCGTTTCCAAATTTCTTCTGTGATGTAGGGCATGAAAGGATGGAGCAAACGCAAAAAACCCGAGAAGACATAATCGATAACCGCTAAAAGAGTCTCTTTTGCTTTTGGTGATCCATTATAAAGAGTCGGCTTTGCAGCCTCCACAAACCAATCGCAATAATCATTCCAGAAAAAATGATAGAGAAGCAGCGTCATTTCTTGAAAACGATATTCTTGGTAGGCTTCAAGAAGCTTGTGATGCATCCTGTCAAATTGATAAAGCAGAGTGATAGCAATATCAGGAAGCTCGTGAGAAGAGAGCTCAGGATGAGCGTTACAGATTCCGTGCATTTGGCGGAATCGAGCAGCATTCCAAAGTTTGTTAGCGAAGTTACGACCCTCTTCAACAATCTTTTCCTCAAAGCGCACATCCTGTCCATGAGGAGCCATGCGCATGATTCCAAAGCGAAGTGCATCAGCTCCATATTTTGCTATGAGGTCGAGTGGATCAGGAGAATTCCCAAGACTCTTGGACATTTTACGTCCACTTTTATCACGGATAATTCCAGTAAAATAGACATCACGGAAGGGAAGCTTTCCAGTATACTCCAAGCTCGCCATCATCATACGAGCGACCCAAAAGAAAATAATATCAGGCCCTGTGACAAGAACGGAGGTAGGGTAAAATTTTTTGAGTGTTGCCACATCCATGGTTTCATGAGCCCAAAGCCATGATGAAAACCATGTGTCAAGGACATCGGGATCTTGGGTCCACTCAGGACCTGGGGATTCCATCTGTACCTTGATTTCACCATGATGAGCCGAATACCATGCTGGAATCTGATGTCCCCACCACAATTGGCGGCTAATGCACCAATCCTGGATATGCTCGAGCCAATGATCGTAGACCTTTTCCCAACGCTCAGGAAAAAAACGGGTTAATTTTTTTTGCACTGCCATCTGTGCTTCTTTTGTTTTAGGGTACTTTAAAAACCATTGTTCGCTCAGCCGAGGCTCAATAGGGACGTCAGCACGCTCGCTAAAACCGACATTGTTTTCATGAACCTCTTCTTTGACAAGTAAACCGAGTTCGCGAAGAGATTGAGCAGCTTTGATACGGGCTTCAAAACGATCCATCCCAGCAAAGGAGGAACCTGCAAGAGTATTGAGGGTTCCATCGGGATTCATGATATCGATGATCGGAAGGTTGTGGCGTGTTCCTATTTCATAATCGAGGAGATCATGAGCTGGGGTGATTTTGAGCACTCCCGTTCCAAATTGCATGTCGACACAAGTATCACCAATGATCGGTAAAAGTAGTTCTGATTCCGCAGGCAGGGGACGCCGAACATGCATGCCAATAAAGCGCTTGTAACGTGGGTCATTGGGATTTACTGCAAGAGCCACATCTCCCATGATCGTCTCAGGACGAGTGGTGGCTATTTCCAACCATGTGCCTGACTCTTCAACAATTTCCAATTTAAAATAATAAAGAAGGCTTTTTTGTTTTTTAGGGATTACCTCCTCATCACTGAGTGCCGTGAGCGATACAGGGCACCAATGAACCATTCGTTTACCTCGGTAAATCAACCCTTTGTTATAAAGATCGACAAAAGTTTCCTGCACTTTTTTTCCATAAGCTTCATCCATAGTAAAGCGTTCACGGCCCCAATCACACGAACAGCCAAGACGCTTCAATTGTTCAATAATAATTCCTCCATGCTTTTGCTTCCATTCCCAGACACGCTCTAAAAAAGCGGCTCTTCCGAGATCGTGGCGCGTTTTTTTCTCTTCTTTTTTAAGTTGGCGTTCCACAACTGCCTGGGTCGCAATGCCAGCATGATCGGTCCCTGGAAGCCAAAGGACTTCATGTCCGGTCTGCCGAGCACGCCTTGCTAAGATATCTTGAATGGTATTATTGAGGACATGTCCCAAGGTTAAAAAACCGGTGACATTAGGAGGAGGAATGACAATCGAGTAGGCAGGTGCTGAGGATGTTTCATCGGCATGAAAACAGTTCGTCTCGATCCAATGACGGTACCAATGGGGTTCGACCTCCGTCGGGCAATAGGTGGTAGAAATGCTATTTTCAAACATAAAAGGAGATGACTATAAACCGACCTTTCACTCATGGCGAGCCCGCATATTTCATAGTGATCGCGGCTTCCTCGTCACGATCAGTATGAAATATCCGGGTTAATTCTGATGCTCCAACAGCCTCTTAAGTGAAAAATATGTTGGCCTTGGAGTACGATCGATTTCAACGAGACCAAAATACTCATCATCAAAACAGTTTGATGGAAAGGGTCCATGATCCACAGTGATCCCTCCATGTCTGTGGGTAGATGGATCTGGATTACCCCCCTTCCACCATTCATCGCAAAATTCAAAAAGACATCCCCCTATTAAAATATGCTCTGGATTTTTTGCCGATACATTCTCAAGTATTTCAGTAAAGAGGAGAAGGTTAGCATGATCCTGATCATCTGGATCTTCATGTTGTGTATTTTCATTGTAAGCAACGGCACCAAACTCTCCTAAATAGAATGGTTTTTTGGACATACTCTCCCATTGATGAAAACGTTTTCCGAAAGTTGTTCCATCGTAGACGTTGACCCCATAGAGATCTATGTAACTATCGATAGTGGGAGTGATTCCTGGATAAATAGTCTTCATTGCATTATCTAAGAGCATAATATCTGTGCCGATGGGGTGTTTATAGAGATCCCCTTTTCTAATTAATCGAGAAATATTTTTAATTATTTCATCACAATCTTCCGCTTTCAACTTTTGTGAATCGCTACCAGCCCCGATGAAATCAGTGTAAAAATGGTTAAAATTCCATTCATTTCCTATTTCCCAAAAGAGTGTTGAAGGTTCTTTTTGAAGTATTTTAATAAGATCTTCAATACTCGCTAAATTTTGATATTTTTCCCACGCAAGACAGACTGGAACGATAACTTTGAGTTGATAGTCGTTGAGAAGTTCTAATATTTTGGGATGTGTAATAGGCTCATAGGTTCTAATTGTATTAAAACCTGCATCGCGGATCATTCTAAAATCATTTTCGATAACCAAAAGGTCCTCCTCTGTTGGATTTAAAGTCATCAACCCATCAGGAACAGTCTCTCCTTTACGAACAGGGTGGTAGCAGACTCCTTTCATCATGAAGGGAACTCCATTGACCAGCAGTTGTCTCCCTTGAACCTCCACACGATTTGGTGGCATCCCAAAAATTACTCTAGAAACAAATAAAAAAAGTAATAAGGATAGAGAAAATCGAATAAAGTACATTTCCAGTTTAGTAAAAAAGTGGCTAAAGTTAGCCCAGTTTTTGTGAAATGCAATTGAAGACCACCATTTTTATAAAAAAGGAACTTTTATTCGATCAATGAAGTACAGTTTATTAGGCGCTGGATATTTCACACTAAAGTGCCATGGGGTGCCGCTCTTGCCTCTTCGAACAGCTGCCGAGCTGCTTCCATTAATTTCTAAGTATTGGAAGTGCTACTTAAAAAATGAAGTTCAAGTCGTTCTTTGGGTGGAAGGCGGAGAAAATTTCTTATGAAAACTGCACATCGGCTACAGCCTGCTTCCACTCCTCAGTGGTCAAGGTGACCTTGCCTCCAAAGTCATCTGTAATAACAACTTGATTAGATTCATGATGAATTTCTATGACAGGGCAATTTGCACAGGCACGGCACAGTGTGAAGCGTGTAATATTCTGATCAAAAGTTCGTTTTGTAGTCATCTAGTTACTTTAGCCCAACTCAAAAAACGTTACAAATAATTTCTTAACCCGGATAATTTAGTGTGGAGTTCCTTTTCCAATCGAGAGAAGGGTTCCGTATTGATTTTGAGCAAGGGCAACACAACGAGCATAATTTTTAGTAGCACTCTCTCCATTGAGTAGTTCTGCGACAAGCTCCTGACACGCAGAAACGTTCAGGCTTTGAATAGCCTTTTTAATCCTAGGAATTAACATGGCACTCGTGCTCAATTCATCAACTCCCAATCCCACTAATAGAGGAGTAAAAAGTAGGTCCCCTGCTATTTCGCCACAGACTCCAACCGAAATACCTGCTGCATGGGCAGCATCAACGATCATTTTTAGCATACGAATGACTCCAGGGTGTGCTGGGTTGTAGAGATGGGAAATAGATTCATTGCCACGATCCACACTTGTAAGGTACTGAACAAGATCGTTTGTCCCAATACTAAAAAATTTTACTTCACGGGCTAAAAGATCAGCAATGAGGGCTGCACTAGGTACTTCTATCATCATTCCTACCTCCAGATCCTCTTGAAAAGGAATCTTCTTATCACGTAGCTCCTTCTTGACTTCTTCCAAAATACCATTGGCTTCTCGAAGCTCATCAATTCCAGAAATCATCGGGTACATCATGCGCAAATTGCCCATCGTAGCAGCACGTAAAATGACTCGTAATTGAGCCTTAAAGAGTTCTTTATGCTGTAAGGCAAAACGAACACCACGGCATCCTAAGAAAGGATTCGCTTCTTTTATAGGAGGTAAGCAATAGGTTGGTTTGTCAGCCCCAATGTCAAAAGTCCTAATAATAGCGTGGTAGGGATAACAGCGTTGTGCTATGGCACAGAGAACTTGATATTGTTCCTCTTCCTCGGGAGGAGTAGCACGATTTAAATAAAGAAATTCGGTACGATAAAGGCCGATTCCTTCTGCTCCACTCATAAAAATAGATTCAAGTTCTCTAGGAAGCTCTAAATTAGCAGAAAGGGTGATGCGTTGACCATCTTGGGTGACCGCCGGTAAGTCCCTGATTTTTTCTAAATCTTTGTCAAGATCACGCTGTTCTAACTGCATGCGCTGATAACCACGAATGGTCTCCTTAGTAGGATTGACAATCAATAATCCATGGTACCCATCTAACAATGCTGGTTCGCCATCTTTTAATTCTGAAATAACGTGTCGTAATCCAACAACAGCAGGAATGCCAAAGGCGCGTGCCAAAATAGCAGTATGAGAAGTTTGGCTTCCGTTTTCTGTGGCAAATGCGGCTTGCCGATTCCCATAGACCATCACAGCGTCAGAAAGGGTTAATGTGGTAGCAACAATAATCACAGGGTCATTTTGATCGATGGGTTGCAACGTGGGTTTACCCAAAAGATGATTGAGAATGCGACGCGAGACATCCTTGATATCCAAAATACGCTCCCTCAAATAGGCGCTATCTCTTTTGTTAAGGCTCTCGCAAAATCGTTTGATAACAATATCAAAGACATGTTCTACATTGAGCCGTTCACGATGAAGTAATTGCAGCACCTCTTTTAACAAAGCAGGGTCCTCAAGTACTAATAAGTGAGCATCAAAAAGTGTTGCTTCATGAGCATTCAAAGCAGGAAAGACATGTTTTTTAATTTCTAGGAGCTCCTGCTGTGTTGCTAGGAGTGCTTTTTCAAAACGCTCCATTTCACTGGCAATCTCTCTTCCATCGATGGTACGCAAAGGGATGTTTTGCTCCACAGCCATATAGATCACAATCCTACCTTCCAAAATGCCTGGAGCAGACGCAATTCCTTGATAGTGGCGTTCCTTCCTGGAATGATGCTCAACTTGGTTTATGGGTTTTTTTTTCATAAAAAAATGGAATCCTTCCAAAATCGATGACTCAGAAGCAATCAGCAAGCATTAAATCAGCTATTCAAAATGCATTCATTTCATAACCCGGATATTTCATCCCAACCACCTACGGAAGCCGGGAAGTCAGATGGATACTGCGCCCAAGTTCGACGTCTTCCTAGGGGAGTGTATACACGCGCCTATGTCGTCACAATACGTGTCTGCGTTGACTCGCTCGCTCCCGCTCGTCTCGCCTTTTCAGGGATGCCTAAAGGCAGTCTCCCTGCCGCCGGTGGTTCCCCATCAGCCTTTGCGGCCTCCTCGTCACGATCAGTATGAAACATCCGGGTTAACTTGATTTACTCTTAACATTTCATGCCGATGGATCCCTCTGTTGATTTACTCCCCCCCTTACATCCTCCCGGTCGCTCGAGGACCGTGCCCGCATGGAGTGCCCTTATCGCTTTTTTGATACTTCTTTCATTTGGCTTCTTATATTCTTTTTTACTCAAGGAATCGATATCTGCTTTATTGAGATTATCAGAGCCCTTCACCGGCGTTACTATTCAAGCTGAAACCTTACCAGTAACATTGAAAGAACCACTACGGTTGAAAAATGTGGTCCTTACTTCAGGAGCGGCACCACACCAGAGTCACCTAGAGTTTCAAGCCGTCTCCATTGAGATGACGTCACTAGGGAGAATTATTTTTGGAGATCATCAGTTGATTCAAAAAGTGGAAGCAGATAAGGGAAAAGGACTCATCGATCTTCGACATACATCCTCCCTTAGAAAGCCTTCTTTCCTAGAGTTACAAACGGAGCATTTACAGAAGCTGTTTCAAGAAAAAATGATGAAGCTTCCTGAGTCCATCGTTTTGCAGGATATATCTCTGCTCTGCATCACGGAGGAGGAACGTTATAACATCGAACATTTCTTTTGTTTCCTTCCTAAAAAAATACCCGGCACCATTTCCTATGAATCATTATTATTGGAAGCGGGTGCTGTGCAATGCCATCTATCGAAAGGAAATTGTGATTCCTTGTGGGATGGAAAAACAATCACCATTAAGAACCTTTTGCTTGCCGATGATATTGATCTTCATCACTTGAAGTTAACGGTTCATCCAGATCGACTGGATATAGGATTGATTGCAACGATTTCTAATGGATTGCTGCGTGCAGATGGTTGTCTTAGACAAAATGGTCCTAATCCGATTCTTGAAGGAGCTCTCTTTGGAGAACAATTATCCATTGAAAGGCTCTCTAAGTTTCTAGGATTACAAAAAAAAATCTCAGGTACTCTTAGGGAGGGACGCCTTATTTTTCGTGGATCACCGATGCATCCTATCGATTCAGAAGCCTCTCTAAGAATGCATGTTGATCATTTTCGTTTTAAGAAAAAAGAATGGGCCTCACTCTCCGTTGCTTCCAATTATATCGGTCGAAAAATTTCCATTACTGAGTTGCAACTCAAGCAACAGGATAATCGAGTGAATGCAGTCGGTGAAATGTCACTCCCTGAAGATTGGCTAAAATTAGGAGAAGCTCCCTTTCATTGTAAACTCAAAGCAACAATTACAGATGCCGCGCAGCTCATCGATCTGCTAGGGAGACCATGTAATAATATCAACGGTAAGCTTTTTATCGACGGGGACATCATTGGTGGGGCGAATCGTGCCGAAGGATATCTTCATTTACAGGGAACAGAAATGTCGCTTTATGGACTTCCTATCGATTTTGTTGAATCAACTTTATTATTTCATGGAGAGAGGACACTCCTTTCTCATCTTGATCTATGGAATGGAAGCAGCCATCTCCAACTTTCAGGATCCATGGCTAATAGTTGGCCTCATTACTACGAGGCGGAAGGGACAATCAAGTGCCGCAGTTTTTTTGAAAAGTGGAAACCTCTCGAAAAATGGGTTGATGGTGCAACGACATCAACACGTCTCTGTAATGTTGGAGCAAACAAAAACGTTTCTGCAGATACTTCTAAAAATAGTATACCTCTCAATTATGACTCAACGACTGCACGTGGTGCACCCTCAATTCAACAGAGCGAGGAAGAGCCTAAAAGCCTTCAATCTATTCAAACAGGCTTATATCATCAGCTCCCTATTCTTAAAAATATTCAGGGTGGGTTGTTTCAAGCCCATTGGAAGGCGAATGGAACAGCTCAGAGGCATGAAGGGTCCTTTGAAATGAAGCTTCAGGAAGCAAAGCTCAAAAATCAACCTTTTGAATTTCATACCACTGGCTCCTACAAACCTGAATTCGTGACTTGCCCTATTTTTAAGATCCATTCAGGAAAAAGTTCTTTCTCCACTTCACTCACCCTCACTCCACTTTTCATCACCCTCCCTAAGTTGGTGTTTCAAGAGAATGGAGAAAGTACCCTTTCAGGATCAATCACGCTTCCCATTGATGGAATACGCCTTCTTGGCGGCCATCCCTTTGGGTCACTTTTGGAGTGGAATCAATCAATGGAGGTAAATCTTGCACTACATCATTTTTCATCGGATGTCGTTTCCGTAGTAACAGGCCTACCGGTTCAAAACATGCTCATCGATGGAAGCATTCAATCTTCAGGACGTTGGGAAGAGCCTTCTGCAAAGATCTCTCTAAGCGGGAGGAGGCTTGATGCTAAGAGTAACACTCCCTTTCACCTGGAGCTTTCCTCCAAAAAGGGAGAGGGGTGTCTGGATACCTCCTTGGGTGATAAAAATGGGTATATGGCTCAATTGCATGGAACCCTTCCCATAGGATTCATGCCTCGTGAGGAGGAAACATTATTAAAAGAAAAAGATTTTGTCTCATTATCACCCCTAAATGGGCCTCTTCACCTGAGCATCATGCTGCCAGAGTCTCCCCTCGATTTTTTTACTCAGCGGTTCCTTCCTCAGGAAATCGATGTTCAACATGCTACTGTTTGTGGTGAGCTCGGACTTCAGGGAACCCTTACTGATCCGGAGCTTACTGGGCACCTGAGCTTGAAAGCTGAGGAGTGTCGACTCGGATCGATCCTTGCCCCATTGCAAGGACTCAAGGCTTCCCTTTCATTAAGCAAAGGAAAAATAACCCTTGAAAGCGGGTCGGCTTTTCTTGGAAAAGGAAAACTTGAAATCACTGGATCGAGTAAAGGGAATATTGGGGAAATGCATCATGAATATCACTTCAACGGTCATGAACTTCTGCTGTTTCAAAAAGAGAATGCAATCATTAAAGGAAGAGCTGCACTTCTTCTGCAAGGAGATCAGCAAGGAGGTAAACTCCATGGTAATATCACGATTACAGAACTTGATTGGAAGCCTCAGCTCACCATGACCCCTTTTCTTCTTCCTCCTGGAATCCTTCTGAAATCTCCATCCCCGCCTCTACCCAACGTATCCTCCTGGAAAAGTGATGTCACTCTTGAGTGTGATACCAAGAATTCAACACATCCTACTTCATCCTCCGATAGAAGAAACTCCTTCACGGATTCATGTTTCAAGAAAATCAACCTTCATGTTTGCGGACCTCTTGGATCGCCCTATCCCGAGGGAGCGCTGGAGCTTTCTCAACTTTCAATACAATCACCTCAAGGCCCTCTGCATTTTTTAGAAGGAGGAATCCATTTCTCATCACATCTACCATGGAGACCTCTTCTTCAACTTAGTGCAAAGATAAAAGTGGGTCGTTACAAGATCATCACTCATCTGGATGAAAGGTTAGAAGAGCCTGCTCTCTCATTGGAAAGCGTACCTTTCCTTTCAGAAGAAACAGCAGCGCTTTTATTAGGTCAACCAACAAGATGCTTCTCCTCGAAAAAATCATCTGCGGGATGGATGGCACAACTTCCTTTCTGGATTCGTCAGCAGGAGATTGAGGAATCAACCACCATTGCTCAACCACCCTTATCTCCGATCAACACTACGGAGCAAAGGGATAATCTTGGATTTGAAGGATTGGGTATTTTTTATCATGCAGAACTGAAATGAATTCAGACGTAGCCTGGTCTACCTCTGCTTGCAAAATTACCAATTCAAGATAGCATTTCGTGATGATAAGCATGAGCGGATTTGGTTCTGGGAAAGGAGAGGCAGAGGGGTATCGATACCTTGTAGAATGCAACTCCGTAAATCGTAAAGGTCTGGAAATTGTTATTGTGCTTCCACGTGGTCTTACCTCACTGGAACCTCGAGTGAGAGAAGAGGTCCAAAAAAAAATCTACAGGGGTCGTATCCATGTTGCCATTACAAGTGAGCAAACCACTTCCGCTACGAAAACAGGCTCCATTCTTGATCCTACAGTGGTCAAGAAGGCGCTCAAAGAATTGGAGCACCTTCAAAAGTCGCTCCACATTTCAGCTCCCATCACGCTTGAAACACTTCTTCTGGTTCCTGGTGTGCTGCGTAATGAAGCTCTTGAAGAAATTGATTTGGAAGCGGCTTGGAAACCTATTCAAAAGGCCCTTAAGAAGGCACTCGAGTCTCACCAATTAATAAGAGCTAGGGAGGGAAAAAATTTAGTAGCAGATTTGGAAAAACATATTCTTCTCTTAAGTAAGATTACTAAAAAAATTCAAACACGTGTGCCAACGCTTTTTGTAAATCGTCGGAATCAACTCCTAGCTCGATTGGCTGAACTTAGCGTGCCGATCTCTCCAGATGATCCCTCACTCCTACGAGAGCTCATTTTTTTTTCAGAACGAAGTGATATCAATGAGGAAGTAATACGACTGCAAAGCCATCTTGTTCAGTGTCGCGAATTACTTACAAAAAGAGGTGAGGCACGGACTCTAGACTACCTTGCACAAGAAATGTTTCGTGAATTTAACACGCTAGCAAATAAAGCTAATGATGCTGAAATTTCACGATGGGTTGTTCAATCCAAATCAGAAATTGATAAAATCCGCGAACAATTAGCCAATCTGGAGTAGCCGCTCTATGGAAGATATTCATTCTAACTCGAGAGTTCATTTTCAACGTACTGGAATTCTCTTTGTTATTTCAGCTCCTTCGGGAGCCGGAAAAACAACCCTCTGTACAGCACTACGTCAAAAACCTGATTTTGTTTATTCGGTTTCATGCACCACTCGATTACCAAGACCTGGAGAAGATGAAGGTGAAGATTATTATTTTCTCACCCAAGAAGCCTTTGAAAAAAAAATCGCTGAGGATGATTTTCTAGAATACGCACAAGTGCACGACCACTATTATGGAACCTTAAAGAAACCTGTGATCGATCAATTGCAGCGTGGTATTGATGTCCTTATTGATATTGATACGCATGGGGCTGCTACGATTCGGGCTAATCAAGATCCTATCATTCAACATGCACTCGCTGATGTTTTTATTATGCCTCCTGATTTAGAAGAATTACGACGACGTCTGGAGCGGCGTGGAACTGAGAGTGCGCAGGAAGTAGAACTACGTCTTGCCAATGCAGCTCGGGAAATGGAGTGTTGGAGAGATTATCGCTACACGATTATTAGCGGATCGATGGAAGAAAATATCGAAAAATTTAGGGCAGTAATGCGTGCAGAGCGCTATCAGAGTCGAAGATTTTCTATCGTTCCTAAAGTTTCCACTTCACAAGGAGAAGGGAATTAAAAAAAAATTCTAAATAGGGTAGAGTTGCTACACAAGCCGATACAAATTTTTTTCTGATGAACCAAAACAGTGACAATAAAAAAAGAGATCTATTTTCGAGCAAAGATAAAAAAACCATTGTCGTAGGAGTCACTGGTTCTATTGCTGCTTACAAGGCTGCAGAGTTAGTCAGTCAATTACGCCAGAGAAACTATAACGTCTTTGTGATTATGTCAGCAGATGCTAAAAACTTTATCACTCCACTAACATTACAAACACTCTCCTGTAATCCCGTATTAGAAAATTTTTTAGAAGAAGAGCCGGGATCTCCCTGCGGTCACATCGCACTTGCTGATAGAGCTGATATACTTCTCATCGCTCCTGCAACAGCAAGTACACTTGCACGTCTTGCCTATGGTTTTTCTGATGATCCGCTCTGTGCTGTTGCCTTAGCAACACATGCTCCGCTACTCATTGCACCAGCAATGAACGTAAAAATGTGGGAACATGCTGCAACACGCGACAACGTAGAAAGACTACGTGCACGTGGCGCGGTTTTTATTGGACCAGGTTGGGGAATGTTAGCTTGTGGATACGAAGGCCCTGGAAGGCTGATAGAATCAAGCATTATAGTTGACCATGTAGAAAAAATACTTTTGGAAAAAAAGTAATTTTTAATTTACCTGAATTCACTTCGTAGATTTTTCCAAGGAGCACTAGAAAAAAATGCACATCAATGTGACAAGGGGCTTGCACATTTCACAAGATTTTATTCTTATGCTTCTCACCATCTCGCACCTGCGAAACGAAAGGGGTGAATTCTATGCCAATTAAAAAAACAGTAGTCAAAGCAAAAGTTAAAGCCAAAGCGAAAGCTCCCGCCAAAGCGAAAGCTCCCGCCAAAGCGAAAGCTCCCGCCAAAGCAAAAGCTCCCGTAAAAGCAAAAGCGAAAGCTCCTGCAAAAGCAAAAGCTCCCGTTAAAAAGAAAGTTGTTGCTAAAAAAAAGAAGTAACATTCTTCGATCTAGTACATCCTTTTAAAAAGCCAAAGATTGGGAGAAGCGTGAACGCGCTTTTCCCAATTTTTTTCTATGAATCATTCTTATCAAAAACAACTTTGTAGCGCTCGAGAGGCAGCTTTAGCTGCCGGCGAGTTACTACGTGAAAACGCTCTTAAAAATCAACAAGAGCTACTTGTCGATCATCGTGAAGCACACGATATCAAGTTAGAATTAGATCGACGCTCGCAAGAGTTGATTGAAAAAAAACTAAAATTATCATTTCCCGATGATGCTATTTATGGGGAGGAGGGCATCAGTGGCGATCCTCATTCAGAATATCGATGGGTCATTGATCCTATTGATGGAACGGTAAATTTTTTTTATGGAATACCCCATTTTGCTATCTCCATTGCACTGCAACGCAATAAGGAAACAGTGATAGGTGTTATCTACGATCCAATCAGAAAAGAATTATGGGAAGCATGTAGAGGAGGCTCTGTGCTTATGAATAATAAACCAATTGTGGTTAGCTCGAGATCTCAATTAAGTGAGTCTGTTCTTTCCATCGGTATGTCGAAAAGTGCAACAACAATGGAAAAGACACTGCCCCATTTTATTGAACTTTTACGCTCTGCCCATAAATGCCGAATGATGGGAAGTGCTACCCTCGATATTGCCTATGTTGCTTGCGGCCGACTCGATGCCTATATTGAAGGACAAATAAGTCTTTGGGATATCGCTGCAGGAGTCCTGATGGTGGAAATGGCAGGTGGTATTGTTCATTTAAAACCACACCTTACCGAAGCTGATAAATATTCTATTGTGGCTGCAAGTGGAAGTCTTCCGATGGAACTGCTAACAGCATGATTGGAAAAGGGACATTAAGGGGGAGAAAAAAGCACCAAATATCAGCTTAACGCGCCTTTCACAAATTAATACACTTAGCCACAAATGACTCGCACCGGTATTGGCTACGATATTCATCCTTTTGAAATAGGTCGTCCTCTTGTCTTAGGAGGAGTATCCATTCCGCATCCCCAAAATAAAGGACTCGCAGGTCATTCTGATGCAGATGTCCTCGCCCATGCTATTGCTGATGCTCTACTCGGGGCTGCTGGCAAGCGAGATATTGGCACCTATTTTCCTAATACGGATCCCTCTATTAAGAATATTTCAAGCCTCATTATTCTAAAAAAAGTAGCAGAGATCATTCATGCAGAGGGTGGAAAAATCATTAATATCGATGCCACTGTTATTGCCGAAGAACCTAAGATCACACCTTATGTCGACTCAATGCGATTAGCTCTAGCGTTAGCATTAAATATCTCAATCACATCAGTAGGCCTCAAAGCCACGACTAATGAGGGTCTCGGGGCCCTAGGACGTGGTGAAGGAATCGCGGCTCTTGCAACAGCATCTCTAGAAATGAAGGAGGATCTAGATCCGATATTGTAAAATTTCCTATGCTTCACTTCTATAACACCCTCACACGTCAGCAGGAACATTTCACTCCCGGAGAAATCATTCGATTCTACACCTGTGGGCCGACTGTTTATGACTATGCCCATATTGGAAATTTTCGGGCTTATGTTTTTGAGGACTTATTGCAACGCCACTTGGAAGCTCGAGGTAATACCGTCAATCGAGTTATGAATTTAACCGATGTAGATGATAAAACAATCCGAGGAGCACGCAGAGAGGGAATGCTCTTGCAGGAGTACACAGCACGTTATAAAAAGGCTTTTTTTGAAGATTGTGATGCACTGCGTTTGCGGCCTGCTACGAGTTATCCAGCTGCTACTGACCCAGAAAATATTGCTGCAATGATTGCTATGATTCAGACCCTTGTTGAAAAAGGCCACGCCTACCAGGCAGAAGATCACTCAGTCTATTTTAGAATCGCTTCCTTTCCTCGCTACGGGCAATTAGCTCATGTTGATCTCGATGCTCAACGGTCCTCCAAACGAATTAAAAATGACGAATATACGAAAGAAGAAATTGCTGACTTTGCTCTTTGGAAAGCTTGGAATCAAGAAGATGACGCTGCCTCCTGGGAGAGCCCCTGGGGACCAGGACGTCCTGGCTGGCATATTGAATGCAGTGCCATGGCAACGCGCTTGTTAGGCGATACCATTGATATTCACTGTGGGGGTGTTGATAATATGTTTCCCCATCATGAAGCAGAAATTGCTCAATGTGAATGTGTGAGCGGTCGAACATTTGCACGATTATGGATGCATTGTGCACATCTTATGGTCGATGGAATGAAAATGGCCAAATCGGCAGGAAATTTTTATACCGTACGCGACTTGATGAAGCGCAGCTGGAGTGGACGTGAAATTCGTTATGTGTTGTTGAGTGTGCACTATCGAATGCCACTCAATTTTACTATGGAGGGACTGGAAGCGGCACGTCATTCTCTCTATCGCATTGATGAGTGGATAAGGCGTCTTGAAGAATTTATTCAGCACGCCGCAGACTCAGCGCCCATCATCAAGAAGGAGACTTGCTTCACTACTCTCGAAGATTTTTTTATTGCACTCGACGACGATTTGAATATTTCAGCTGCATTAGCCGTATTATTTGATGTCATTCGTGAATCACATCGCCTGCTTGATCAAGAAATTCTCTCGCATAACGAGGCCATGGCATTACTCGATTGGTGGCATCGGGTAGATAGTATCCTAGCAATAACGCCCGACTCTCATCCCAAAGAGATTCCCAAGAACGTTCAACAGCTAGTATCCTTGCGATACAAAGCTAGAGCTGCAAAAAATTGGATTGAAAGCGATCGTCTTCGTGATGCGATCAAAGCCCATGGGTGGATAATCAAAGATACAAAAAACGAACAGAAGCTACTACCTCAGGAATCTAATTCTTGAAAAGGCCATCATTCCTGTATTAATCTCAAGAGGTATTTTAATGATAGCCGCTAGCTCTGATATTTTAGGCTTAATCTAGAACGGCTTGTGGAATGCTTATTACTGCTGTGTTGGTTTCAAATAGTGATTTGGAGAGGGCCGTAGACTACATCGGTATCACAATCCATCGACCGGCTAGCATTAATAAGCTTTGCATGGCGCCTCATGAGACTTCAGTATGAAATATCCGAGCTCATCCACACAACATTTAATTTTATGATTGCTTTATCTAGATTTATTCCTTGGGTGTTTTTTTCCTTCATCATAGCTAGTTCTCTTAAGTCACAAGAAACTACCACCCCACAAGTAGCTCCTCCAGTGAGCGAAGCTATTCCCTCTCCTTCACCAGAGGTTACTACCCCACCCCCCTCTCGTGATGCAGAAAACAAGAAAGAGGGATCACTACCTCAGGAAACCCCAGCACCTCAGAGCGATTCATCAGTTTCTTTAGTCCCCTCTACAGAGCCATCTCCTAAAGCCTCTATGGATGCTCCCTTATCCATAACACCGACCGATCCATCGATGCTTCCTCCTATAGATAGTTCCTCCACCAGTTCTAATAATGATACAAACGCTCCCGTAGCTCCAGCATCCAATCAAGTAGAACAAACCAGCTCCTCATTAGCAGAGCTACCCTCTACCGAAAGTGTTGAGAAAAAGAAGCAAGAATTAAAAGTAAGATACTACGAAGTACGAACTGAAGTTGAAAAAGAACCAGAGCTGAGTGCTCTCAAAGAAAAAGCGGATCACGCAACAACCGATGAAGAAAAGCGCCAAGCACTCAGAGCCTATTACGAATTACTTTTTGCAAGAATGAAAAAAAAGGATCCCTCTATCAGTGAGCGGTGCGACTTGCTTGAAAAGGCATATTTGAGGCGATTGGAGCAAGTAAAATTGCAGCCAACAATTCCCCTATCCTTACCGCCAACTAGTGCTAAGTGATGAGGTAAGAGTTAGCGGAAAACGTTAAAATCCTTTTTTAGAGAAAGAGGTACTAAATAGTGTATTCAATGGAAAGACAGACGTGATAAGGTTGATTTTTCAAATCGTTGACACACCATCCATGAGAGCTGCATGCTTTTAAATATAATCTGAGATCAAGTCTTGACGTCTTACTTCTCATTCGCATTCACATTTTTAGGGTCACTACTCTAAGATCCTAACAATACATACTTCCTCTCGTTCCAAATTTTCATGATTACGAAGCAAAAATTACGCTTGTTCACCGGCTCAGCTCATCCACAGCTTGCTTCCGATATTGCCTCATATTTAGGGCAACAACTCGCAGATGCCACTGTCACCTCTTTTCCAGACGGAGAAACATTTGTGAAAATTAATGATAATATCCGTGGGCAGGATGTGTTCATCATCCAACCGACATGTCCTCCAACGAATCAAAATATTATGGAGCTGCTCATTATGGTTGATGCAGCTCGCAGAGCGAGCGCCGATCGAATTACGGCGGTTATTCCTTTTTTTGGCTATGCACGACAGGATCGCAAAGATCAACCACGCGTTCCTATCACTGCAAAATTAGTGGCCAATATCCTTGTTGCAGCTGGTGTACAGCGTGTCTTAACAATGGATCTCCATGCACAGCAGCTCCAAGGATTTTTTGATATTCCAGTGGATCACTTGTATGCACTCCCGGTCATGGTTCAACATATTCGTGCTATGAATCTTGAAAATCTTGTCGTTGTCTCTCCTGATGTAGGTGGTGTTAAGATGGCCTCTGCTTATGCAGAGACGCTTGGAGCCAGTCTTGCTATTGTGGTGAAACGCCGTCGTAGTGCTACGGAAGTGGACGCTTCTCATGTGATTGGTGAAGTCGAAGGGAAGAATGTCCTCATCATAGATGACCTTACTGAAACCGCTGGAACTATCACCAGTGCAGCAAAAATATTAAAAACTTTAGGGGTTTGTGATATTTATGCTGGCGTCTCGCACGCAGTACTGACAGATTTAGCGGTTGAGCGATTGAAGGGTTCAGAAATTAAAGAACTCATCACTACTGATAGCGTTCCTGTCCGCCATGATCTGGCAGACCATGTGAAGGTGCTTTCCATTGCCGAGTTACTCGGTGAAGGAATACGTCGTATCCATGAAGGTGAATCTGTCAGTTCGCTATTTAGGTTAAAATAACCCTATCATTGAAACTTCCCACCTTGACACATTAATCCCATGGCAAAACAGGTAAAACTTTCCGCACAACACCGCACGCATGTCGGTCGTAATTCAGTCAAACAACTTCGTTCTCGAGGAGCTGTTCCAGCAAATATTTATGGTCCTAAAAATGAACCAGCAAATATTGAAATAAATGCAAAAGACATTAAACGTCTTTTGGCTCATGCTTCTGGTGAAAACATCCTCGTGGAGCTTGAAATCACAGAGGAAAAAGGAACCAAGAGTCGTCTCTCACTCATTCAAGAGGTTCAGCACCATCCTGTTCGTGGTGACATTCTTCATGTTGATTTTCTTGAAGTCTCGATGAACGAGCTTCTCCATACAGAGGTTCCTTTGGAAGCTTTTGGAGAAGCTGAAGGAGTTAAAAATTATGGAGGATTGCTCGAACAACTAGTACGGCACATTTCTATTGAATGTTTGCCCAAAGATCTTCCTGAGAGTATTCGAGTAGATGTCTCATCTCTTGGTATTGGACACTCCTTTCACGTACGTGACTTAGTACTGCCTTCCGGAGTTGCAACCACCGGGGATCCCGATCTCACTGTTTTCCTTGTTGCAGAACCTAAGGTTGAGGATACCTCCAAGAACCAAGAGGCTCCGCAAGCTCCTGAAGTCATTAGGGAAAAGAAACCTGCAGCTGAAGCAGATACAAAAAAGTAAAAGTTGTGTAGTGCTCACCTTGTTTGCAATTCACAAAATTGTAACTAGGGTGCATTGGGGAAATAAAAAATCTCTACTTTTTAACTAACTCGGACACTTCAATATGAAATATTCTGGTTAGTGGCTTGAGCGTCATGATTTGTAGTTCAATTCTATTTAAATAAAAAATACAGAAAAAGATTGACATAATTTGATAGATGGATAGCTTCGTGTTTCTGTGAATAAATCTGTGCCAATATTCTTTGCGTTGTTTTCAATGCAAGAGCGCTTAACCAATCTTTTTAGTGTTGGCGCACGCTCTATTGTTATGGATTGTCAGGTTAATTCCTCCTGGCGACTCTCTATTATTCGTTCGATGGAACGAATGATGGTTGGTGTACTACTTCGACTCGCTCACTGCTAGAGCGACTACATTTTACACCCCTTAGCAGTTATATACTGCAAGAGCAGCTTTAAACTCTGCTCGCTAGATGACGAACTAGTTCTCTTCGTCACTGTTGTTCCTAAATACGAATCATTTTCGTTATTGCTATTAATTACCGGCAATAGGGCATCTCTCTTTATCTAAAATTATAAACCCCAAAAAAAATAAAATTATGTTTCAGTTAACAAAAAGTTCATTACAAAAATTAATAACCCAGAAAGAAAGAAAAAAGTATACCCGACATACCCCTAATAAATATAAAAAATATCAGCATCTCTTAAAATACTTATGGAATGCTTGCATCTTTTTGACATTTCTAACTGTTTTGCCTCTTGAGGCACAAGAGATCAATAAAAAAATTGATCCTGTGGATACAAAATTTTCGGGAGCACTTTCAGTTATTCCCGAGCTAGTTGCTGTAGGGGATGCTGGCAATCTTCCCGATCCACTCACTGGCTTAGGAGCAGTTCAGGAGTCTTTCCAAATTGGAAAATATCCTGTAACTGTTTTGCAATGGGCTACATTTCTAAATGCAGTACATGTAGTAGAGGGAAATAAAGATGATCCAAGGAATCTGTACCATGAGGAGATGTTTGATCCCAATAATCAGAGTTCCTGCTTATCGAAGATATCGGGTGTTGTGAGAATAAAAATAAGCTCCACTGATTTCACTAGCCATGTAACAACTCTCTTTTTCGCAAAAGAATATGGGATGGAATTAGGTCATTACTATGCCTCTCTTCCTATGACTGGCTTAAGTATCGATGATTGTAAGCGCTATTTGAACTGGTTACACAATGGAGCACCTGACTACCTTAAATTATGTCAAAACGATCCTCCATATGTTCAGTTCACATTAAATGCAAAGTTATTAGCAATCACAGAAACGGGAGCTTATGACTTTACAGAAGGTCACCATGGAGAACTTATGAAGGGTGCTCGGTATTTCTTGCCATCGTTAGATCAATGGTACAAAGCTGCTTATTACAAAGCTCAGGGAAAGAATACTGGCTATTGGTCCTATCCTACTCAAAGCGCCAAATTACCTTATCAAACTCCAAGTCCTACTGTTATTAATAATCCATCTTGTTCTAAAACGGGGGCTAATTTCGCTATAATAAAACCCCATAAAAAATATTACATGGATGATTATCATCAGATTGAAAATCTATTTACCAATGAAATAGTATTTGGGGAAAACGAACTAGAAAAAGAACTACTCCCTAATACGACACCCGTAGGTTTATTCAAAGATTCACCAAGTTCGTATGGAACGTATGATCAAGGTGGCAATGTGAGAGAGTGGACAAGCGAGTTTTTTGCACCGGGTGGTTCTTATAATGAAACTAGTGATCAGTTAAAAAGTGAAAATGCAAATAAAAAATCTTTTGATCCTTCTACAAAAAGTGATGTGATTGGATTGAGAATTTGCACATTAGCTAATACTGACAATCTTAGTGAAAATCGAGATACGGGCTGCTTTAAACCGAATCCTGATCTTTCAATAACGAATCCTGATCTTTCAATAACGAATCCTGATCTTTCAATAACGAATCCTGATCTTTCAATAACGATCAGGGATCAAGTTGAAAATGTCGCAATTGCACAAATTACTGCCTATGGACTTGAAGCTATGTTATTTACTGCAATCAAAAATTATGAATTGGGTAGACTTATTTCTCTAAGTGAGATAATAGCACCCTTTACTCTACAGCGGAATTTTATCAATGCTGTGATTGGCACTGGTTTGGCTGTATGGGAGGGTAATACCGTTCATAATTCACCTTTTACCAAGGGGGATTGTTGGGAAATCGCAAATGTTGCTCTTGAGATCGCCCTCATGGGGATATCAGTTGAATGTGGCGCTGCTGCCTTTGAAATAGCTGTGAACTATTATATAGGTGCGAATCTTTTTACGTCATTTACGTGGGCTAGGTTAGCGCTTAATGTTGCCTACATTGGTATAAACACCTACTCCACTACGGAATCGGATCTAAAGTATTTTCGTGAACAGCAAAAGAATTAAACTGGCACTAGCATAAAAGGATGGTCCCTAAAATTTCATTTTTAATGATCTCATTGGGGACCATTTCCTCTTGAATAATAATACTTTACTTCATCTATTTTTACTTTGGAGCCATTGTGAAGCAACCTGCTCTCACTCCCTAGTAAAACTCTATTTTTTATTACACACATCATGTTTTTTACTCATATTAAAAAAATTATCATCACAGGGCTTGCTATGTTTGCCATGCTCTTTGGTTCAGGCAACGTCATATTCCCATTAATTCTCGGAAAAGATTCTGGCAATCAACTTAGTTGGGGGTTG
>Ga0114975_10000646_pt1 | contig 26063 bp, 12 predicted proteins | sample S_130626_EF_Meta_FD_87031 | JGI IMG/M metagenome (GOLD analysis project Ga0114975, IMG submission 87031) | Freshwater microbial communities from Lake Simoncouche, Canada to study carbon cycling - S_130626_EF_MetaG | ecosystem: Environmental > Aquatic > Freshwater > Lake | place: Lake...
CCGGCCAGGTAGTTGTTCGCGTCGGTGTAACTGCTTCCCTCCTGGGTGCCATTCAAGAACATCTTGGTGACACCAGCGGATCGGCTGACCGCCACATGGTTCCAGGTGTTGGTCGTGATACTGGTCGTGCCAGTGATCTGATTCGCCGCGCTGACAAGGAAGGCGAGCTTCTGTCCGGTGGTGACGTACAGCGTCGTGTAGACACCGTTCGTCGCGTAGGGCCGGGTGTCGTAGAGGAAGTACCCGCTGCCTGCGGAGGCGACGGTGCTGTAAAACCACATCTCTATCGTGAAGTCGGAGGTTCCCATGCCGGGGAACGAGGCTGACTGTAGTGAGGCGTTGTTGCCGCCGCCGCCGAATGAGATGGACGCGGTGCCGTACTTCTTGACCGTTGTGCTCAACTTGACCCCGGCAGAACCAGTCCAGGTGTACTTGCCGGTGGAATCGGTGAAGACCGTGGCGGCATCATCACCGTTACCGCGCAGCAATGCTGTGACGCTTCCAAAGCTCGCGTCGTCACCCACCGTGGCGATCGTCTTGGTGGTGGTGTCGGTGTTCTTGATCGTGTACCACGATGTGTTACCCACCGCTGTCGGCAGCGTCACCGAGCCACCCGAACCGATGTAGGTCAGGTACTGGGTGCCAGCCGCAGCAGCCAGGGTGGTGGCACTGGTCACCGTACTGATGACACGGGACGAACCACCGCCGCCCCCAGTGGGAGCCGCAGAAGACCACGTTGTGCCGTTGGAAGTGAGGACGTTGCCCGAGGTGCCCGGCGCGACCGCCTGCAAGGCCCCTGTGCCGTTCCCTAACAGGACATTGTTCAGCGCTAGGGTGTTAGACCCAGTGCCCCCCTTATCGACCGTCAGAATCCCAGTCACGTCCACCGCGAGGTCGACCGACCCGTCAGTGATCTGCAACCCACTGATGTTGGTTTTGGCCACGCCGCCCTCACTTCCGCGCTTAACTGATGCTAACGACCACCGCTACCATCACTTGAGGTAGCTGACGCGCACCTTGTCGTTGGTCACCGGGGCCGTCAGGTAGGTGATGACGGCAGCCGAAATGGTGTAATCGTTGCCCGCCCCCGGCTCCTGCAGGACGCCGTTGAGGTACACCTGCTCGGTGCCGGTGACCGGAGTGTTGGCCAGGGTGTAACTGGTGTTGGTGCCGTTGACCAGACCGGACGGGGTCTCCCGAACGATGTAGTTCGAGGTCTTCATCACCGTCGTCGCCAGCGCGACCACACCGGTACCCGACACCGACGAGATATCGCCGGACAGCGTGATCGGGGTGTGGACGCCGGAGGCGTTGGCGATGTAGACCTGACCGGCGGTGCCCTGCTTAACCCGCAGGCCGGTGCTGACTTCCAGCGAGGCGTCGCCGAGGCGCACCTGAATGCTGTCGGCGTTGACCGTCAGCGAGGTGTCGGCGGCGACGATATCGAAGGTCGACCCGGTCAATGTCAGACCGGCACCGGCGGCGTACAGCGAGCCACCGGCGACCTGTGTGAAGACCAGGGCGGTGGTGCCGAGCGTGATCGGATCGTCGCTGGTCAGCGTCCACGAGCTGTTGCCCTGGCTGGTGCCCTCCGAGACGAACACGGTCACACCGGCGGTCATGTCGGCGGAAATGTCGGCGTCAGAGGCCCGGGTGGGGGCACCCGAGGCGTTGACCGTGTAGATGCCGTTTTCCGAACCGGTGGTCTGGTTCTTGATGAGGATGCGGTCGCCGGTCGCCAGCGTGACACCATCAACGACGGTGCCGTTGGCGTAGCCGCTCGCGAGGGTTGCGTTGGCGGTCGAGGCGGCGCGCACCGACTGCTTCCAGTCGAAGCCCTGAATGAGGCCGTCGACGTAGGCCTTGGTGGCCGCGTCGGAGGCTGCGGTCGGGTCGGCCAGGGTGGTCAGTTTGAAGCCGCCCATCGACTGCGCGGCGGTGAACGCCACCGTGCCGTTGGCCTTGACGTAGGTCGACGCCAACTGGCTGTCGGTGATGCTGCTGCCAACCAGGCGATCGGCAGTGATAGAGGCCGACCGAATCTGAGTCCCGCCGTTAATCTGTGTTTGTGGCATGTCACTGCGCTTTCTGGTAGATAACCGTTAAAACATCATTACTGAGTGGTGCGGTGGTGAAGGTGACGTTGTTTGACGTCACCGAATAGCTGTACCCCGGTATTTCCAGGAGTCCATTGCGGAAAACTTGAAATGCCTGTTCGAGGTTGGGGGAATTGGATAACGCGAAGGTGGTGGCAATCCCATTCTGGTTTTGAGTGGGTAGCACCTCCAAAACCCCGTTGAAGCCCGGCCCGGGTGGGCCTGGCGGGCCGGTCTGGCCTTGTGGCCCCATCGTCTCGACGACCATCACCTCGGGGGTGTAATTCGCCGGGTCGCCGATCTTGCGTAATCCCCCCGATGGGGGCGCGGAGTTCGTCCAGGTTTGGCCGACGAGTTTCTGCCATACCCCAGTCGTGGGGTGATGCCGCCACGGGTCGCCCTGTTCGTCGAGCCACTGCGGGGCGTCCGCCGAGGATTCGCAATCCGTCCAGGGCGGGGCGATCACGGTGGAGGTCACGGTAACCCCGGTGGTGACCTTTCGCAGGCCGCCGGAGGGCAGCGTTGCAGGCGTCCACCGACCGTTGACCAGATGCAGCCAGCTCCCGTTGACGGTGGAGAACTGCCACTGGTCGCCGTTGGCATCAACCCACTGCGACGACATTTCGGCTCCCTTTCCTTACCCACTCAGCAAACTCGGGGCGGCACCCGGATTGCTCCGAATAACCGCCCCGAGTCATTTGCTAAGAAACGTGATTACGCCTTGCGGAGGATCACGATGCCGCGCGGGTTCAGGACGGCCATTCCGACCAATTCGTCCATGACCCAACCCTTGTGGAACTGCTCTACCTGGTTGTTCTCCTCGACGTCGAGGGAGTACATGACCGGGAAGACACCGAGGAACTCGGGGTCAGGGGTCAGGTAGGTGGTGCCACGCGGGATGATGATGGATTTGCCGATCTGGAACTCACCGAACTGCACGATGCGCTCACCAGCAACCACCGAATCCTTGAACGCCCAACCGGTGGTGTTGATATCCCACCGGTAGAAGTCCCGGTATTCCTGCGGGTTGACGAGCAACCGCGAGGAATCCAACTGACGCTGGTCGGTGTAGGTGACCGCTGTGTAGAGGTCATTGGGCTGCAGGTAGGAACCCGCAACCGTAATCTCATTCGGCAGTGCGCCCGTGCCCGGAACCGACGAGGTGTCGATCGCCCGGTAGGAGACCGCAGCAGCTTCCAGCAACGTGATGAGGCGCGAGTCCTCTTGCCGCATGATTGCCTGCTTGGTCATGTCCTGCGTGTACTCCACGATGTTGCTGCGGAGGTAGTACAGGTCTTCCTTCTTGATGGTGGGGAACGACGCGATGCGGAAAAGCTGCACCTCAACGCGCTTTCCTTCGAAGGGCGTGATCTTGATTTCGCCTTCCGACCCATGGAGGAAGTAGGCCTGCCCCAAGTCGTCGAGGACGTCGTAGAAGATCGGCACACCCGGTGTGAGGGTGTCTTCCAGCAACACGTTACGCAGGATGCCCTGGTACCGCAGTTGGAGCTGGATGGGGCCGATCATCGACTGACCCAGGCGCTGGATGCCGCCGACCTTATCGCTCAGGATGTGAGCGAGTTTGGCCTGCTTCTCGCGGGCGCTGAGCTTGCGACCGCCGAGGCGACGCTTAGCCGAAACGATATCCGAGACGTAGTCTTCGGACGAACGTGCGAAGCGGCCCAAGCCGCTTCCTGCTGCCACTGGGAGACTCATGGTCAGCTACCCCCTGCCAGGACAGTGGCCGACGAGAGGTCGACGCGGTTGAGGCGGATGACGATCTTGTCCGGTGAAGGAATGTCGATCAGTTCCGCGACTGCGTTTTCGCTGGTGACGCCTGCCGGGGTCAGGCGACCCTGGGAGTTGGCGGTCAGCATGTAGCGACCCGGGCCGGTCTTGGTCGGCCAGGTGGCGGTGGTGTCGAAGGCCGGAGCCAACACCTCGAAGACTGCCTGATCGCCGCCGACCCAGACCGTGAACAGGCCGGTGCCGGAGGACGAGACCTCGTTGACGCCCAGTGTGGGGGCGACGAACAGGGCCGACAGTCCGAAGGGGACGGTTCCAGCGGCCTTCGTGTAAGGCGCGAAGACCTCACCGTAAAGGCGCTGCATGACAGTGCCGGGGAGAATGTCGTAGCTGATGTTCAGATCGGGATCGAGGAAGCCAGCGTAAGGCGTTGCCTGGTGCTGTGCGTACAGAGGACGCAGGGTGCGCTTCTGAGCCGGATTTGAAAGCGGCGGACGAAACATTTTCCCTCCTTTCAGTTCTCGTTAGAGTGGTATTGCTCGATGATCAGATGAACAGCGAGCTATCGTTACTGGGGTCGTTCGCTGCCGTTCTCATGCCAACCGAAGCGGTGCGAGTTCCACCGTTGAGGCCTGCTGGGATCGGCGAACGTGCGGCCCCGCGAGAACTTCCGCTGGCGACCTTGCGGCGCTCCGCCAGGCGAACGGCGGCGAAACGCTCCAAAAGTGCAACCCGATCCTGAATCAGGCCGCGATTCATGCGCTCGAACTCGGCAGCGAGCTGATACTTCCGCTCACGGCTGTTCGGCTCCAACCCAGCGGCGATCATGCCTTCGGCGCACCGCATGGCCAGGAGGCCACCGGCGGTCTTGACACGAGCGCTCGTCTTGCTGGCCTCGCCGGGTGCCCAGTTCTGATCGGTGCTCAGATCGGGGTCGGCGACGTTATCTCCGGCGTTGTCGCCGAAGTCACGCAGGTCGAACTGCGAGGCCTGTGCTTCAGCGCTCGTGGTGTTCGACACGGGGGCCTCGACGTCGACACGACCGTCTGGGGCTGCAACTTCCAGCTTCTCGTCGGCGCGCTTGCGCATCTTGGCTCCCTTGGTATTGGCTTGCTTGTCGTTTTTGCGGGCTTCCCGCAGCACGATGCCGAGTGCGGGGAACAGGGCTTGCGGGCTGATACCGGCCTCACGGGAGAACGCGGCGGCGGCCTTCTTCAGGGTCGCCTCGGTGTGGCGACGGCTAGACTTGCCGGTCTTCTTTGTCAGCCAGCCGTCGAACGCCTTGAAGGCGCGCAGCGAGGCGTCCTTCGGATTGGTTGGGACGACACCATCATTGGGGTCAGCCGAGACGAAGCCGGTGCCGGTGAGGGCTTCACCCTCCGGGCCGACGTTGACGGTCGGGTCGACGACCTCGGCGGTCGGGCCACCGGCCTCGTCGAACGCCCGACGCTGACGCAGCGACGCGAGCTGCTGGGCATCGCGCAGCAACTGGGCGCGGCCCTTCTGCACGCGGGCCACCAAGTTGTTCTCGGTGTTGGAGATGTTGGGGGCGTCGTCGGCGGGGAAGTCGACCGGCACCTCGGGCGGGGTCTGCGAGATGAACGCTTCTTCCTGCTTGCCCTGGTCGTAGCGGCTACGATCGCCGCCGTCTACAAGCGGACCCTCAGCGAAGTGCTGACGCCGCCCAGTGGTCGCCACCTTGTTGCGGCTGGCGATGCTGTTGCGTGCCATATTGGCGGTTCCTTTCGTGGGGTTCCTATTGGTTGTTGAGAGTTCTCGTCCATTTTCCAGGGTCGAGAGTTTTGCTGCTTGCCGTCTGTAGTCGGCGGCTTCGGCAGGATTCATGTCCCGCCCGGCTTCAATGGCGTCCAGCCAGTTAGCCACCCGACGACCGTAGTAGCCGTCGAAGTAATCGAGCACCGACGCCGCGATCTGCTGCGGGGGCGGCTGCTGGCCGGGGGCCTGCTCCGGCGGCAGGCCCGGCGCGATCTGCGGGGTCGGCATCACCGGCGGGGAAGCCTGCATCGGCACCTGCGGCATCCCCTGCGGGGGGATCGGAATCTGCAGGGTCATGAACTGCTGCTGCGGGGCCTGCGGGGCGGCCATGGGGTCGGCGGGGCCAGGTTGTCCCATCGCACCCGGTTCGCCGGTTTCCTGCTCCTGCTCGCGGTTGATCTGACCGGCCTCCGACAGGTCGGGGTCTTGCAGTTCCTGCGGGGAGGAAATGGCGTTCTCAAAATCCGGCGGGTCGACGTAACGCTCGTCGTCATTGTTGTCGTCTTCGAGCGCGGAGCCTTCCTCGCGCAAGGTGTCGACGGCGATGGGGGCTTCCTTTTCGCCAAACGCCAGCTTGAGGGCGCGCTTGCGGGCAATTTTTCGCATTCCGACCACACTGCGGCCTTTAGCTTTGTCCAGCATCCGACGTTTCTCCATCACATCTCGGGTACGGTCTGCCACCTCGGGGTGCTGCTCGGCGTTAGGTTTGAAACCAGGGATCACGGTGTCGGGGTTGGCCGCATTGACCGACGGATGCAGCGGGACGACAACTTTGGGTTGCTTCAAACCGAAATTGTCGGCCCGGCTGGCATACATACTCATGTCTGGGCTGAGGTGCACATGGTCGGCGACACCGTTGGAGCGGTATCCCGATGGAGTGGAGGGCGATCGCACACCGCGACGCTGCGCCCACTCATCAGGGTCTCCGATGGGTTGCTGATTTTCGGAATGCACAAAATCCATGTTCACAAACGGGTTGTATTCGACTTTGGAGTATTCCAGCGGCTCGTCGGGTTGCGGAATCATGAATCCGCTCACCCCGGCGTGTACGCCTTTTCTTCCAGTTGTTTGAGTTGTTTTCTGCCCGCTTCGGTTAATGTCAAAACTGACGTTATGTAGGTGCAATTGATTGGTGTATCCGCGCACCCGAGGTTTACCGGTAATCGGGTCGGTCTGCTCAATTGACCACAGGTCAGGTCGCTCGGCCAGCCGCGAAGCCTCACTGCGGGGCAAACTCGGGCGATCTGGGTCGTAGTTGGGATCGTGCGGATCATTGATGTGATGACGCAAAGCGGCTCGCTGCTTGTCGGCGGCGAAAATGTAGTAATGCGCATACACCGGCAATTGAGGGTCTGGCGGCGGCGCTCCCCTCAACGGAATCCAGGAAGACACCAGGCCTTTAAGCTGACGCGGAACCCGGCCCGCCGCTGTGTGATGCACCAAGGGGCCGCCAGGGCCGGACGGGCCACCGCCGGGGCCGCGACCGCGACCGTGATCGGTTTCGTCGTACATGATATCGGTCGGGCTATTTGGGATATCCCAGTCGGTTCCGCCATACTCGCCGTACATGTAATCCAGGTAATCGTCGGTCAGGCTGCGAGCCAGACGCGGCGGATTCATCATGGCCTCAATTTCTTTGAGGTCGGCGGCCTCGTCTTCAACCGGGGCACGGCTGGTGCCGGTGTCGCGCTCCCACGGCTTCTTGCCGTCGGCGATCGCGAAATCCTCTTTGGTGTACTTGCCTGCCGCGCGCTGGGTCTGCTGAACGCCGGTAGCCTTGGGCTGGGCGACGGGTGCCGGTGCGGCGGCAGGAGGCGCAACGCCGCCGCCCATGTTGATGTGGACGTGATCCATGTGGTTTTCGGTCGGATTGAAACGGTCGTCCATCTTGTAAGAACTGCCGTCGGGCCGGTAAAGGTGTTGCTGCCAGATAACGTGCTTGACGTTGGGGTTCTTCAACGCCCGATCCCTGATCGAGTTGCCCTGCTCCAATTCGGAGGTCATGATATCGAAGGCGTCGCCGGTGGCGTGCTCATCCCACGGCTGGTCGACGACTGGGTTGAAGCCGCCCATCGAGAGGCCGGGGAACTCTTTAGCAAACTCGTCGTAGGCGCTCATCGCGCCGGGATTCAAGCCGTCACGTCCGCTTTGCCCGCTACCCTGATAGCCACCAGCGCCGCCCGCGCTTCCAGGGTCGCCGACGTTACCGGGGGTGTAGGACACCTGATTGACCGGGTTGTTGGGGGAGTCCTTGGTGATCTGTTCCAGGCCGTTGGCCAGACCCATGTTGCGTGAGCAGTCCATGCCGGGCGGGCAGTCGGCGGAGTGCTTATGCAGACCGGCCACCACCACCTTGGAGGCGACAGCGGTCTCGTCGGCAGGCTCAAACACATACGACAGTTCAAAGAAGCTGATCTTGTGGCACGACTCAAACACCAGAATGTCCTCGGTGTTGCCGGTGCGCCGATCAAACTTCCGCAGCGTCTTGCCCTTGTGCAACTGCACATGGTCGCACATATCGTGCAGGTCGGTGGCCTTATTGTGGCAGTACGAGCAGATCGTGAAACCGGCCTCCGCGCCCATCGACACCGAGTCGAGGCCGCCGGTCTTGATTTCATGCGCCAGTTTCGGGAAACGCTTGGCGTCGATTTCCTGGACAACCTCGATGTACTTGTCCATGCCGTTCTCGGCGTAGCGGGCGGCGACCACCACACCACGGGCCTTGGTGGGGTCGTGGTTCTCGTGGTTGACGAACACCGGCTTACCGATGAAGGTTTTGTAGGCCTTTTTCAGTTCGTCCGACGGCCAGCCGTCGTAGTTCTGATTCACCCGTGCCGAAATGGCCCGGACTACCGTATACAGGTAGCCGGGCTTGAGCCGGAAGCCCTCGTCGACGGTGAAACCGTCGGCGGCCAGCTTCTGCCGGAACCGCTTCGACGCGCCACCGGACGACCCTTTGGGCGTCAGGTCGGCCAGCCGGGCGTGCTCGGCGGCGATGTGCCGGGTGCTCACTCAGTGCCTCCTGTTACCAGCCGAGGCTGTCCATATCTTCGTAGTGGGTTCCGGCTAGGTCGAGGGAGCGCAGGTTACCGGCACCGCCCTTGTCGCCTTCGCGGATCAGCTCCGACTGCTCGGCCAGCGAGTAGTTCCGTCCGGCGGTGCGCAGGAAACCCTGTGCCGCCCCGGCTAGATCGTCGAAGCGTCCGCCGCCACCACCGGCACCCGAACCGAGCGCGGTGTCGCCGAGGTTGGCCTGGAACGCCCGCACGATATCGCTGGCGTCGTCGTCGTAGGCACCCTGCTTCTGCCAGTCACCCATCGGGGTCGACAGCGGGTCGTCGCCAATGTCGGTGACGTCGTCCATCTTTTTGCGGGCCTTGTCGGCATAGTCCTCGGAGGTGGTGTACTCCAACGGCCCGGGGTTACCCGAACCAGCGAACGGCAGATGCGGCAAGGTTTCGGGATCGTAATCGTCGCCGCCGCCCGCCGGGTAGGCGTAGCGGTACCAGTCGTCGACGTCTTGCTTGGATGAGAAGATGCCGCCGATCGCGCTACCGATGCCGGAAGCAAGACCACCGATTCCCGACGCCAAACCGCCGCCGCCGATCATGTTGCCGATGCCGGAGGCGATGTTGCTGGCTGCGCCAACACCCTGACCGATCATGTTTCCGATGCCGCTCATGTCCATCCCGCTGCCACCCGATCCGGGCATTGACGGCATGGAGGGCATTGACGTGCCTGGGTTGGCGGCGCTGTTGTTTTGGCGCTGCACCTGGGCCGGATCGTTCGGGTCGTAGACGTCGCTGTCGCTGGGGCCGCCGGGAATGGCAGGTCGGCTGGTGCCGCCCGCCGGGTTGGCCGGATTGGTGGCCGGTGTCGACGCACTGCCGGTGCCGGGATTAGCAGCATCCGCCGACGGGCTGTCGGTGGTCGGCGCGGTCTCGTTGCTGCCGGTGCCGTCGCCTTCCGCCGCGCGACGCCGACGCGAAGCCTTGGCCTCGCCGCCCGCTGTCGGGGTCGGAGTCGGCTCCGTTGGCTTCACTGGTGCCGGAGGAACCACCGCTGGGGCAGGCGCAGCCGGGGCGGCACTATTAGCACCCGGAGTCACGGCGCTCACGTCGACCGCCGGGGCGGGCGGCGGGGTGACCGGATCGACACCCACACTGGTGCCCGCGTTCTGGGTTGTCTCCGCCTGGCTGGCGGGGGCACCACCAGAAACCGCCGGGCCGTTCATGGCCTTGGTCGACCCCGACGGGTTGGTGACGTCGCCGGACAGGCCGCCGTTGCCGGTGAGCCTGTCCGAATCAAACTTGATCTTGGTGACCCCAGATAGGTCGTCGGCGTTAGTGATGTTGTTGTTCTTGGCGAGTTCCTCGTATTTGTTCATGTCGCCATAGCCGCGCTGCGCCAGGTCGGTCAGGGTCTCGCCCGGCTTGAGGGTGTAGTACCCGTCGCTGTCGAGCATGTCCTTGGTGATCGAGGAGTTGTCGCCGTTCTCGGCACCGGCGACGCCGCCGTCGGATACCAGACCCTTGGTGCCGCCAGGAGGCGACTTCCAACCACCGCCGCCCGAACCACCGGCACTAGTACCGCTGGCACCGCCACCGTCGCCTCCGGTGCCCTTGTTGGTGCTGGTCTCACTCTGCTGGCCGCCCGGGTTTTTGCTCGGGCCGGGGCCGGGAGAGGGGCCGTTGCGAGGGCCGCCGATCGGGCCGTCATCGTCGTATTTGCCTTCATCTTCGGCGGCGGCGTTGGCCTTGTTTTGCTCAGCCTTGCTTGGGCCGTCGTTGTTGCCAAAGTCCACCCGCTGACCCAGCGGAGTGTCGTTGGGGTCTTGGTACTTGTAGCCCGGGGTAGTCAACTGCTTGTATCCCTGCCCGATTTCGCGGAACGGATTCGCTATGGCGTTGCCTGCGTTGTTAAGCCCGTTGCCGACCAACTCACCAAAGTCCTGCAAGCCGGAGTCGCCCTCGTCGGCGGCAATACGCCGCACGGCGGCCACGAACTGGCTGGCGTCCGCGCCGTTGTGGCGCGCTTCCTCGACCGCATCCTGAATCTCATGCACCCGATCGGCCATGCTGCCGAAGCTGTCTTCGGCGTCATCGTCGGCGAGGTCACGCAGGCGGCTCAGTGCCCCGTCAGCGTCCCCGGCATCCGAAGCCTCGTAGTCGGCCTGGGTGTCGTCTTCGGTGCAGCCACAGTCCGCATAGCGGGCCAGGAAGGCCACCAATTGGCGGGGGTAGGGCCGTTCGGTGCGCTCGCACTCGGCCATGACCCGCGCGAAGTGCACAATGTCCTTGTCCGAGACCACATCGTCGGGGCCGGTGTCGTCACGCTCATCCTTGGTGACGTCCACGAAGATGTGGGCGTCGTCGGTGTCGTTGACCACCATGTCGGGGGTCATCCGCTCTGGGCCGTTCTGCAGGGCGTCGGCGGTGCGCAGACCAGCGGAGAAATTGCGCGTGAAATGACGAACGGCATCAGCGGTGGTTGCCTCGTTAGAAAGCAGATCACTGGCATGATTTTCCAGGAAATCTTCTACCAAAGTAGAGTCCCCCACATTGAAATTAGTGCGCAAGTGATTAGCGGCATCGCGGGCGTCGAAACTGCCATTACGAACGTCGCTTTCCATGTTGTGGAAGAAATCATGCAGGTCACGATTGCTGCGCTTCACAAACGAGTCAGCCTGACGTCCGGCGGCGAAGGTGAACGTCGGCAGATACCGGTCACGGGCCGGGCGGTTGACGATGATTGCATCGGATGGGCTGCGACGGGTCGGGCGCTTGCCCTTCATCGCCGCCGACTGCATTGTCAGATACGAGGCGTAGGCGTGGGAGCATAACCGGCCCACATAGGTGTACTTCCGGCGGAACGCCCAGCGGCCCCACTCGCAGGCGCAATGCCAGTTGGCAATCGAGTTGCCGGTGATGCCGCCGATGCTGGCACCCTTGAGGATGGTCACATCGTAGGTGCCGTGGTCGCCGACCACCGAGGCCATGATGCTGCTCGGGGACATGTCTTTGACCGTGACGTGGCCCTCGCGCTTGAGGCGCATCGCCTTCTTGCGGACGTCTTTCCAGGCGGCGGTGCGCACATTGCGGTCGCCCTCCACCAACTCCATGTATTCGGCGAAACGCGGGTTCAGGCCCTCATCCATGAGGTGCCCGATGCGGTTGATGTAGGCCGCCGGGTCGTGGCGGAACTGCGCGACCGGGTCGTTCCAGTAGTCGACCGAGGCGGTCAGGTCGATGTAGCGGTCACTCAGACCGGCGGGGCGGTCATTCTGCGCGGTGACCAGGCCACCCCAGGAGCCGGGGTCGGAGGACTCGGCCATGTCGCCGCCCTCATCGTCGCCGCCGCCACTACCGCCGCCGATCAGGCTTTGTAGGGCCATGGGGGCGAGGGCACGCAGCGCCGGTGCTACCAACGGCAGCAGCATTGCCGGGTTGGCTTCATGGTAGGAACTGCTCTTGATGGTGCCACCCCACGAGCCGGGTGCGGTCGCATCCATGACCTTGTTGATCGCGAAATTGCCCGCCGCCAGCGGGGCAACGATTTTGCCGACCTCAATCGCGCTATCTCCGCCGCGCATCACCGCCTTGCCGAGTTCGGGATTGCCGGTCGCACCGCCGACGCCCCTCTCCACGGTCTCCATCACCTTTTTGTAGGTTTTGGGAAACTTTTTCTGGATTTGCTGCCTGATCAACCACGGTGGGATTCCGGCCTGCAGGTCGATTGACGCCTCGCGGGCGAACAGTTCCGCGCTCGGGCCGGGGCCGTCGTCGTCGCCTTCGTCCTCGAAGGTCACCGAGTCGGAGTTGTGCAGACGCTCATCGGGGTCGATGTGGTGGATCGGTTGCATGGTCGACGAGTTGTCGTCGCCGTAGCTACCGATCGCGTCGAATTGCGGCTTCGGGTTGTAGGGCAACTCGGTCGAGTTATCTCGATCCAATGGTGCCCACGCTGTGCGTGAGCTGCTGCCTTTTCCCCGCACCACCCGCCTATTGGAATACTTGGCCGGGTCGTCGTCGTCGTAGCCGTCGAAACGATCCCGCAGTTTGGTGAAATGCTCGTCTTCCTCATACTCGGCATACGGGTCGTCGTCAAACGACTCGTCGTAGCCGCTGGCCTGGCGACGCGAATACTTGGCCGGGTCGTCGTCGTCGTAACCTTGGAAGCGGTCGCGCAGGTTGGTGAAATGCTCGTCGTCTTCGTGCTCGGAGTAGGGATCGTCCTCGCCGGAAAACTCGTCGTAGCCGCCGACGAGGCGACGCGAATAGTGGGCGGGGTCGTCGCCGCCGTAGCCGCTGTAGCCCTCGTAGTCGGGGCGCTCCCGCAGCCGACTCCGATCGAACCGATTGGGGATGCCCTGATCGTCGTCGTACTCGTCGCCGGGATGGATGTGCACGTCGGGGTAGGTCACGCCGTCGTCGAGGTTGTGGCCCTCCCAGTGCGGGGCGTTGAAGTCCGGGCCACCGGCGGGGGTCTCGTAGCCACCCAGCTTGGTCTGATCGAGCCATACCTCGAAGCCTTCACCGGCCACCTTGTAGCGGGTGCGACCTCGAACGGTCTCCTGGTCGATGATCCGGCCAGGGCCGTATGCGGTATGAACCGTCGCCATTACTGTCCTCCTTGAAGGGCTTCTACCATTTCAAGGCACAGAGGCGGTGAACTACAGGGGAATCAGCCTTTGATGTACATCGGGAGGCCGAACAAACCGGAGTCGGAGTTGTCCCAGAACAGCAGCCAGGACGCCTTCAGCAACTCCACCTTCTGGAAAGTGTCGACGTCGGGGATGGGCAATTCGACGGTGTCGTCGGCCTGCTGCGCGCACACCCCATGCTCGTTCAGATAGAACGCCAGGGAAGCCGCCTCGTCCGCATGATCGGTCTGGATCGTTTGGTAGGAGATGTTCTTGACGGTGGCCATGTAAGGCGTCCTTCCTCGGGGGTTGACAAACGATCACGTTCGGGCGAAACAAGGCAGAACAGCCCGACCCCGACACCTGTTCAGATGCCTGGGCGGGCGGATTGGAGGGTCAGCCGGGAGAGTGAGGCGCAGCGATTGTTGTGGGACTGATGAGGCCTGAATCGTCCTGCGGCACAGTGCGCTACTCCCCGGCTTGATTGACGTTGCGGTCACATAAAGACTTCTGAATGCTACCCACGGCGGAGTGCCGAAGGCAACAGTTTTTAGTGACCGAAGCAACTACTTCTTGCGGAACACCCCGAGTACGGTGTTCAAGCCGCTGAACAGCTTGCCGAGGGCACCCTTGATCGGCAGCAACTCCGACACCGGCGAGGGGGTCGGCTTCGGTGCGGGCTTCTTGCTAGTCATGGGTTTTCCTTTCACCATTCCGGCTCGACGCCGAAAACTTCATAGAACTGGGCGAGCATGTCGTCGAGGATGCGCTTGGAATCCTCGGCACCACCGGCCAGAATTTCCGGCCAATCGGCCTGCAACTGGCCGCGATAGGTTTCCATGTTCAGGGCGCGGTAAAACTTCGGGTCTTCGACCAGATCGGACACCTTCGGATGCCGGGCCATAGAGAAGTCCCAGTTGGCGACGACCTCAAGGCGCTTCACCTGGCCCTCAACCTGTTCCTCGCTGGCCTTTCGGCTCCGGCCCCACGATGACGGGCCACCCTTGATGCGCCCGGCACCGACCTGCTTGGGGGTGTTGCCGCGCATCGAATCGGATTCCTCCGGGCGCTGCCGGTTGCGTGGAATCTCACTCGGTTCCGGCACCCCGGGCGGCAACTCCGGGCCGAAACCACCCGACGGTGGTGTGCCGACCGGAGGCATACCGACGGGGCCATTAACGGTGCCCAGACCGGCGCTGCGGGCGGCATACACGCCTGCGGGAGGATTACCCGGGCCGGGAGCGCCGGGGCCAGGAGCGGCCAGCGGGGACACGTTCGGGCCTTGCGCGGGAGCCTCCATGCCGCCGTCGCCGGGTTGACCCTCGTCGGCGGGCGCGGGGGCCGGGGGAGGCGGCGCGGGCGGGCCGGGCTGCTGGCCGGGGGCACCCATCGCCGGGGCCATACCGGCCCCCATCATCTGCTGCTCCATCATGGTCTTCTGCATCTCGACCTGATCGGTCTGCAGTTCGGCCTGGGCCTCCCCGGCAACGGCCTGCGCCTCGCCCAGTTCGGTCTGGGTCTTGCCCTGACGCAACTGCAGGGTCGACATGAGGTGCTGCGCCAGCTCCGGCGGATACGGCAGGTTTTGGGCGTCGCAGAGGTCTTGCACCTTCTTCATGGCTTGGGCGGTCGCCATGAGTTTGGCCACCGATTCCTCGGCCTGGCGCTCCAACTCCTGATCAAACTCCATGTCGATGTTGACGGCCAAAGTCTTGTCCGAGACCGGCACACCCATCGCCTTGAGTTGGCTGATAAAGGCCCGCTCCTGGGTCTCGTCGCGTAGGTTCAGGGTCGAGAACTTGACGTCCGGGATGAGCAGCTTCGGCACCTTGCGGATGTATTCCTCGCCGGTGTCCTCGTCATACTCCACGATTTCCCGATAGATCGGGACACGCACCCCACCCTTGAGGTCGTAGTCGTAGTGGCCCTGGGCTTCGGCGATGACCTCGGCACGCTTGATGATGTGGCGCTTGAGGCTGTTCTGGAAGCCGGTCATGATCTGGGTGACAAACTCCCGGTTCAGGGCCGACGAGGCGTAGGCCCCGCCGGTGCCACCAGAAATCAGGGCCTCGCCGATCCCCCAGGCCTGCAGCAGTTTGGTTTGCACGCGCTCAAAGTCGGCATCCAGGTTGGGCACCGATTCGCGCCCGAACACGTTCTCGATCTTCAAACCGAAGTTGTGCACCATCAGCCGGAAGTCGGCGGCCAGCGCCGACTGCAGATCGTCGCGGGCGTCGTCCAACTCGCCCTGATCCGGAATCCACGGCTCGCCGTCGCCCATATCCTCGATACCCAGGGTGGCCAGCACCAGCGGGCTGTACAGCCGGTCGGCGACCGCATCCTGGGCGGCGTTCAACGATTCCTCGGTCATCAGGGTGCGGAACGAGCGCAGTAGGTGTGGGGTGCCGCGCTTCGACCACGGCGTCGAGCGGTTGACGATCCGCGACACCAGGGCGTCAGAAATGTCAAGGCCGTCGTTCTGGCTGGCGGCCTGAATGATTTCCGGGTAGTACCGGACTAGGTCTTGGTATTCCTTGTTGCGTTGCAGCCGCTCGGAGGGGGTTTCGCCGCTGTCGGACATGGCGCTTCCGTTTTCAGGGCCTTGCCGAAGATTCTCGACGAGGTCTTTAACCAGCAACTGCACCCGGTCGCGTTGCACGAACAGCGACCGCGACACTTTCAGCATGTCGGGGTTGAGGATTTCCTCGCTCGACCACACCCCCAGCGACTCGTTGAAGTGCGCCAGGGAGGTCACCTCGCCGACGGTGAAGTATTCGCGGCCCAACTGATCGGGCAGGAACTCTAGGTAGTTCAATTCGCCGAGGAACATTTCCTCGTAAAACTTTTTGATCAGCGGGTCTTTGGAATCGAACTCCAACCCGACGACCGGGAACTTCGAGTAAATGTCGATCAACAAGGGTACTAAATCGTGGGTAGCGTAAAACAGCCGCGACCAACGCCGAATCGACTTTAATTCCTCGTCGTCCTCGACGTTGAACGGGATGCCTTTGTCGGCCATGGTGCCCAACGGCTGACGCACCTTGGGCAGCGCGATCTGCATATTGGTGCCCTGGAAGCCGGTGAACTGGCGGCCCCGATAGTTGGCCATGCGGCTGCGGTTCATCGACGCGGTCAGGCTGCGGTTGTGGACGGCAGCCTGCATGTTCATCGCCTCGGCGCGGGCCTGGGTGGGGCTGTTGGGCATCGACGCGCCCATCCGGCGCAGCTTGGAGACCTCGTTCTGCCAGTTTGCCCCGCCGGTGTGCAGGAAACTCGTCATGAGCTGGCCTCCTGCGTCACCTTACGCAAACACACCTCGGTGTACCACGCCTCGTCGGGGGCCTCGTCGTGGGCCTTTTCATCGAGTACCACCCGGAATGTCGGGTAGATGGGGGTGCCGCCGTGCTTGAGGCTCATTGACATTTCGGCGATCGTGCCGACCCCGTCGTAGACAATCGCGGCGGTGCGGCATTCAACGACGTCGCCGGGATGGAACTGCGGCCCGAGCACCGAATGCGGAGACATGAGCAGGAACGCCGTCCAGTCCTCAGTCGTCAGCGGTTGCATTAGGGCGCAGGCCCGGCAGAACTCGCGTTCGGTGAGGGGTTGAATGTAGGCGGCTTCGGCGAATGTCTTGCAGCCGTGGCACAGGATATCTGTCATTGGACTACAGTCTACTTCTTTTTCGGCGTGAAGGTGTCCGACTCGCTTGTCCACTTGCCTTTGTCCGGCCCGGTGAAGGTGCGCTTAGTCCAGTCCTTGGGCTGCTTCGGGATTTTGGTCGACGGCGGCTTGGCCTTCGGGTCGCGCGACGGGTCGGGGCCGTCGTATTTTGTCCAGTCGGCGAGGCGCTCGATTTCGGCCAGATACTGCTTGAAGGTGGCCTGGGCGCGACGGGAGGCACCCTTGATGCGAGGGTCGTCAGAGCCAGGACTGTCGTCCGGGTTCCAGCCCTTGTAAATGTTCATCTCGTCTTCGATATTCTGGTGTTTGCGATCGTCGGCGCAGTATTCACAGAACATGTCGCCATGCACGTCATGCACCGGCCCCGAGATTCCCCGGTCGCCCAGTTCGCCGTCGCAGTCCTTGCAGTAACCCAGCGGCAAATCGGGGTGTTGATAGGTGAACGAATCGGGGTCGTCGTCGGGGTCATACTCGCTGGTTTCCCACCCGGCCAGTCTGCGGCTGGTTTTGCGCGGGGGCGGATCACCGGCAATGGCCCAGTCGTCCTGAGTGAACTGACTTAGCGGCTTGCCGTGCTGCTTTTCCTTCTGCAACACCCAGGCCGCGTGCGGATCACCATGCTCAAGGTAGTAATCAGCATCAGCGGGGATTCCCTCAATGGCGTTTACGGGCCGGTTGCCGCGATTGTCTCGGAGAATCTGCTGCAACCTCCGCGCACCGGGATCGGTGTAGCCGGGCACCTCGGGATAGAAATCATCGGGGTGAGCACCGGCCAGCTTGCGGTTGGCCATGATCACATTGTCGCGCACCTCAATCTCGCGCGCGATGTACATGTCGGCGGTGTCCGACGCCAGGTGGTGAGTGTCACCGATCGCGTACACGTTCCAGATTTTCCCGCACTTGCACGTCTTGTACGACGGCGAGCCGACCGACTCCCCGCACGAGCAGGTGAAGTTCCGGGCTTCCTTGGAGATGTAACCCGACAGGTGGTCGTCCCACTTCCAGCCCGGTACCCGGCGGGTGAAGAAGCTGGCCTGCTTACGTCCGGCCCCGATGAGGCGCGGGTCGAAGGGGTCTTGCGTCTCGTCCGGGTCGGACTTGGTTAAAGAGTCGAGGACGTGAAAATCGCTCAACGGGTAAATTTTGCGGTCGTAGTGAGTGTACCCGGCGGTGGGGTTGCGCTCAGTTCGATATTGCGCATCCTCGGTGTCGGGGTTGTCCTTCGGCCCCCAGGTCATCGGGTCTTCATCCCACTTAACCTGAATCCCTAATGCGTCGCGGTCGTCCCACCCGTTGGGGCCGGGGAACAGCCGATAGCCTTCGCCGTGCCGTCCGGTTTCTTTATGCCGCAGATAGAATGAATCAGCGGCCAGTTTACGGGTGCCCTTCTTGGTGACCGGGTTGACGGCCTTGGGCACCCTCACCTTGGCCGGTGCTTCCTCGGCGGGGGGATGCGCCGGAGCGCCGACGGTGGTGTGCACCATCTCGGTGGCACGCTCGCCGAGCGGCTTCTTGCGGGTGTTCAGAAACCCCTCCGCCGCCGTATCGCCATAGTCGGCCAAACCGCGAGACTTCTGCTTTTTCAGCCAGGTCTGCAGGCTTTTCATGACGTCGGCCTGACGCGGAGTCAGGTACGCCTTCCGGTTCGGTTCGGCACCCTTCATCTTCGGCAGGTCATTGGAGGTCAGGTTGTCGGTGACCTCCGGGACGCCTGAGCTTTGGTGCTCGTAGATATCCATGGTGGCCGTCGGAACCAGTGTCTCCCCCGCCGTGCGGGGACGATCAAAAGGGAGGCGACCCCTAGAGGATCGGCGGTTCGGGAACTTAGAACTTCCCCCCATCCCGAAAGCCTCCCCCATTTCGTCGCCGAAGTCGTCGAAATTGAGGTCATCGTCGCCGTGCTCGTCGCGGCGCTTGTCACGCGGCCCGGTGTAGGACTTGGTCTCGTAGCGATCCTTGGCGGTGGCGGCCATAACCGAACGCATCCACTGATCCCGACTGAAACGCGGATTGTCGGCGGCAAACAGGTGACCGATGTGAGTGGCCGGGGCCTCCCGGTATTCCCTCGGCACGGCCTGCAGGGCTTCGCGGACATGCTCGTAGTTGCCGCGCCCCATCGCTTCCAGGAGCATCCGCTCGCCGGTGGCCGACAGTCGGTAGCGTTGCGCGATTACCGTGGCGGCGTTGCGCAAAGCGACCTTCTTCTTGCGAACCAGGCGAGCGTCACGCTGCGAATAGAGGCCACCATACGAGTTTTCGTAGCCCTCCATGTCGCCCATGTCCTCGTCGTAGTTGGACGAGTTGTCGCGCCAGTTGTCGCGCAGCCGCTGGCCGAAGCCGTTGTACTGGGCGTCGCACTCGCGGCAGGACGTGTCCCGACCGCCGGAGGTGCTGACCGGCGCGCCACAGTTGTGGCAATCCCACTCCCGGCCCCTGGCCCCGCTGGGGAAGGTGACCTCGCGGGTTTCCCGCGCGATCCGCCGTGAGGCCTGTTGCTGCATCGACTGGGCACCGCCCGGCGCTGCCGCCGGGGACACGTCCACCGTGCCCTGCGGCGGGGTGACGTCCATCGGGTGCTCGGACTGCTCGACCTGCTGGGCGAACTGGATCGCCTGCAGGGCCTGGGAGAGCGGGTCGATGATCTGCTGGTATTCCTGGGTCTCCCGGTCGATCATCTGCATGATCGCCTGGTTGGCGGTGTCCAGCAGGGCATCCTCGGCGGGCTGATCCTCCAACTGCTGCGGCGGTGCCGGGGGTGCGACCGCGCCGGAACCCGGCGGCGGCATCATCGGCTGTCCGCCCATCGCGGCGGGATCGCCGCCACCCATTGCGGCGGCGGGGTCTTGCGCGGGGGCGGCCTGCTGCTCGCCGCCACCACCCTCGGCGGGTTGCTCGTCGTCGGCGGCCCAAAAACGGCGGGCAGCCTTGCTTTTCATCCAGCTCTCGTGCTGGGTGTCGAGGCTGTCCTTCTGCTCACGCTTCTGCCGCTCGGTCAGCTCGTCCTCGGACTCGTCTGGGGCCGCCCAGAATTGGCGGGCCTGACGGCGGCTACTGTTGTATTGGCGGCTGCCGTCATTGCGATTCAGCCGGAACCGGCTGAAGTATTCCTGATGCCATTCGGGGTCGCTGCGGTTCTCGTGGAAACCCTGACCGTGGTGGGGGCCACCGTCGAGCTGGTCAGCCGGGACTAAGCACGGCTCTCCCTGGTCAGCACCGCAATCGGGGCACTCCACGTCTAGCGGGTTGGTGTTAGCCTGACGGCGGCGGCTTTCCTTACGGTGGGTGTCGCACTTCTCGCACGACCCCTCGGCGCACGGCTTGGTGCCGGGGACGCGGCAGTAGCCGTCCCAGCAGTTGCAGTCCTTGGCCTGGTGCAGGCGCGCGAACCGGCGGCGTGCCGCCATACGCGACGGCTCCTGTTCAGCGTCGTCGCCGCCCTCGCCTAAAAAATCGTCACCACCACCCTGCGGTGCGCCCTGCTCGGGTGCGCCGTAGCCGTCGGAGCCGCCCTGGCCCTGCTCAACTTCTTCCATCAGCAGTTGCTCGATGGTGCCCTCCGGCAGGCCGAGCAGCGAGTCGATGACCTCCGGCGGAACCGGGGCCGCGCCCTGGGGGTCGTCGTGGGGGATTTCGTTGAGAAGCTGCGGGTCGAGGTCGGGGGCCTGATCCGGCACGGTGTACTGCTCGCCGCCGCCTTCTCCACCCTCCGAGTCGTCATCGCCACCACCGAAGTCGTACTCGTCATCCTCGTCGTCGTGATGGTCGTCGTCGTCGTGGTCACCATCATCGTCGGAGTCGGTGGCGGTCTCGTGATGATCGGCGTCATCGTGATCCTCGCCGCCGAAATCGTAGTCGTCGCCCTCATCGTCGTCGGAGTCGGAATCGTCGCTCTCCGAGGCTTCTGGGGCCTCGGAATCGCTATCCTCGTCGTCCTCAGCGGCCTTCTCGGCTTCTTCTTCCTCGGCGATGCGGATCAGGTTGGCCAGAATGCGGTAGTCGGCTTCGGCGATCCCGGTCGAGGCGTAGGCGTCCAGCGAGCGCATCGAGGCGACGCGCAGGCCGTTGGACTGGGCGAAGTCGGTGTAAATGTCGGCGACCAGCTTGGCCGCTTCCACGTCGATGCGACGCGACTCCTTCTTGTAAACCCTTCCAGTGTCTTCATCCCGGTAGGTATCTTCTTCGGGGCCGTCACAGCGGGGGCAGCCCTCACTCTTAGAGCAGTTGCCCTCACACCACTCGCCGTCGTAATCGTCGTCGTTCTTGGCCTGACGGCGGCGAGCCTGCCGGTCGGAGCCGGAATCGCCGCCGGGCGTGAAGTCGTTGGCCTCAACCTTCTCGGGACCGCCCTGATCGACCGAGTTCTTGTAGCCCTCAAAGTCGGGGGACGGCACCAGGTTACCCGACGACGGGGAGTAAGTCTCGTCGAGGTCTTGGTTGCGGTGGCTGTCGCCTTCGGGCATCGAACCGAACCCGGCGTCGTCGTGGTCGATCGCCAGCTTGTAGGGGTGCGCCAACTTCCAGTCGGACTTCATGGCGTTCTGGATGCGGCGCATGGTGCCGGTATTGGGGAAGACCAGCGGCTCGACCGAGGCGCGGATATCGTTCTTCGACAGGTGCCAGCGATCCTCGAACTCGTCGATGCCGGTCGCGCCCAGCAGGAACCTGCCGAAGTTGACGCGAACGGTGTCGATCGCCGCGTCGAGTTTGCGTGCGGCGGTGCGGGCCTGACGGCGCGGCTCGTCGGCGGCGGCCTCATCAGACTCAAACATTCCGAAATCGCTCATTGTCCCTGCTCACTTCCAGTTGACGGTGTTCTACATCTTTGAGGGCGTGAGGCCGGAAAACACAGGACGGGGGTCAGTTGAGGTCGTCATGTTCAAGGTCTGAGTGATGCTTTTTCAGTTTCTTGATGACGGTCGCCGCCGGGGTGACATATCCCTCGCTGGAATCGTCATTCCAGGCCCAAGGCGGTTCGTGGGGTTCCACCGCATAGGTGTAAACCGGCGGAGTTGGGCCACCATTGGGAGGGGTGAGGTCGTACAGCAAATTGTCGACCCAATTCATGTGGTCGCGGTGAGTGTCCAGCCACACCCACTTCTGCCGGTCTTGCTGGCCGTTGTTTGAGTACCAGTTAGTTTCGCCGGAATTGTAGGGGGATTCTCCGCCGCCGGGCGTGAGGACAGTGCCGGGGGCCAGTTCGTGTGGGGAGACATGAACCCACCTTTGCGGCATGGCGGTACGCGGTTTGACGTTCTTGACCTTCAACTTGGGGAAATGAAAATTCGGAACGAAGATTTCCTCCGAACCGGGGTAAAGGTCGCCGGGGAGCGCGGCGTGGGGATCATGCCACACGTTTAGCTTCTCGTGAAGGTTTTCAGGGGCATCAATTTCGGCGATGTAAGGCCGGTCTCCCGACCAGCCGCCGTCGTCCTCTGTGTAGGCCCAATCGTCGGGGCGCTGGGTGAGGAACACGCCTTTGCCGAACGGGTGGTTGCCGTTGTAGTTGGCCGGTTCCTTGTCGGGGTCGAGGGTGAAATTGGGGTCGTCGGTGAGGTGGTACCAGGAGGGCATGGCGAGCCGGGAGGCGGTGTGGGGATTTGTCGGGTTGATTTCAGATTGCCTGTAATAAAACCGTGCATGACCGTTATCTTCGTCAGGAAGACGCGGCCAATCCGGCGGGAAAGTAGGCGACAATTCGCACTCTGGATGGTAGTAGTCGGTGTAATCCATCCCGCAGTCTGGGCACCACTCGCGGTCAGCGGAATCGTCGTCATCGCTCCATTTCATGCGGGATTTCTCGTGCCGAACCCAAGCCTTACCCGGCCCGGTGCGCGATTCAGAATGTTGCAAATCAGGCTCGACGTGGGTTTTCACCCAATCCCACAATGCGGTGGCGATGCCACGTCGCTGATAGTCAGGATGCACCTCAATTCCATTTACGGTTCCGGCGGGGCCGCCCTCCCAGTGTTCAGGATTAGACCGAAACCAACTCAACGAACCGACTGGCTCAGAACGATCATCGACGTAAGCGTGAGCTTTGGGTGTGCTGCCGGAATTGTCCAACTTAAAAGTCAGAGATGGGTGGCTCAAATCGGGCATGGCGGTGCGAGAGGCCGTGTGGAAAGCAGAAGCTGGGATAGGGTCGGTGGTGTAAAAAGCCCCATCAAGACCTTCGGGGTCGTCCCAAACGGGGTCGTCATGCGTGAACGGAAGAACGGTGTAATTGACCTTTTTGCCGGGATGAGTTTTATAAAGATTCATCTGTTCGGCGTAGGCGTGAGCGTCTTCTTTGTCATCCCAAAAAAAGTTGCCGCGCTGATATTCTTCACCATCTTCGCCGGGCCAAACTTCTTCGCCTCGGGTGTAATCGAGGCCGTGCTGCAAAATCGAATCGCGGTTGTGCTCCGGCGTGACGTGGTAATAGGTCGGCATGGCCAGCCGCGCGGCGGTGTGGAACGCTGATGCGGGAATTGGGTCGGGGGAATAGAACGAGCGGCCTTCCATCTCGTCGTTCCACTCGTTCTCGGGATCAGGAAGAACGGGGCCGTCATGGTCAAAAGGCAGGACGGTGTGCCCGTCCTCCTCTTTCCAGTTCATGGAGCCGTACTCCTGCCGATCCCGCTCGTCCAGTTCCTCGGCGTACTGCTCGGCGTAGCCAGGATGATCCCAAAAATAATTGCCGGGGGTGGTGCCGTCGTGGTGCCACACCGCCTCGCCCTTGGTGTAGTCCAGGCCGTGCTGGCGAATGGAGTCCACGCTGCGACGGGGAGCAACGTGGTAATAGGTCGGCATGGCAGTGCGAGAGACGGTGTTCATTTTGCGGATCACCCGAGCGCGGGGCGTAACGTGCGAATGAGCGCCAGGAACGTCATTGTCGGAATACACATCGTCGTCTTCCAACTCGTCCATGTAATCGGCTTTATTGGTCTCAAACTCGGGATCACGATTGACTGGCCCTAATGGCTCAACTTCGTATTGGTTCTTGCCGTGGCTGTCGTAGTAATCGCCAAAATCGTTGTTGTAAATATAAACACTGTGCGGGTCGTAAGTGGGAACTTCAGACCATTGTGAATTATGCCCACGCTCCGCCGCTGGGAGTAATTCATCGCCGGGATTCAAATCTGCATCAGTGTTGTGATACCAGGGCATGGCAACACGCAGCGCCCCGTGCCGATGGTCGTCGTACTCAAAGTTGAACTGCCCGCACACCGGGCAGTGCCCGCCGTGGTTGTAGTCGTCGGCCAGCGACTCGGTCAGGCAACTGGGGCAGCCGACCACGTCGTCTTCGCCGTCGCGGCGGACAATGGAGGCGAAACGCGGCACCAAAGCCTCCCCGGCCCCAGGAACACGCTTCTTCAACCCGTCCAGCAGCCCTTGGCCGTCGTCGGTCGTGAAGCCCGGGTTGATGGGGGTGTCGGGGTGATCCTGGCGCATCCGGCGCATCAGGGCCTCAGCGATCCCGTCGCGGCGATGATTCTCGTCGACGTGAATGCCGGAGACGTAGATTTCCGGATTCCCGTGCTGGTCGGTGTCGTGATTGAACTGCAGCAGCGAGCGGCCCTTGAGGCCGGGTATGTGGTCGCCGCCGCCGTCTGTGTGGTCGATGCTGTATTCGCCCATCATCATGCGGTCGTGGTCGCAGCCGTTATCGCAGCCGCCCTTGATCTGCGGTGCCCACTGATCCCAGGCCATCGCGAACCGTTTTGGCATCGGCTGGCCGTTACGCCACGCCTCGTAGCGGTCTTCGGCTAACGGTCGGCGGTCTTCGGCTTCGGCGAACGCCCGGCCCTCATCGCTGAGATTGTTTGAATGCTTCAGGTCGGGGTTGATCTTGTCGGTCGTCCAGTCGAACAGCGCGGTCGCCACCCCACGACGCTGGTAGTCGGGGTGGACTCGCAAATCCCATATTTCATTATCCCGGCGCGGGTGGCCGTCGTCCCGCCATTGGAGGTGGCCGATCATCTTGTCGCCGTCGTGGGCCGACACCGTCGGATAGCTGTTGCTGACCGGCACGTTGGGTTGAATCACGTCGGGGAACGGCTCGAAGCCCGCTGGGTGGTGCTGGAAGGTGATGCTCTCGGGCAAGTCACCGTGGAGTCCGGCATGACGCGACTTCTCATAAGACGACCACGCCTCACCCAAATCCGACTTCCAGGGCGAATGATGCAGGTTGGGTTCATGCTGTTTGGCGTAGTCGAACAGCGCGGTAGCGATACCGTGCCGCTGGTAGTCGGGGTGAACCTGAATCATCTCGACTTCGCCGTCCGGCTTCCAGGTCACATGACCGATCTGGTCGTAGTTTTTGACGGCGTAGGCGGTCGGCCCCCGCCGGTGGCCGTGAAGGTCGTAGGGGTAATCGGGGTGGTATTTGAACTCAATGCCGTCGGGCATGGGGGCGGGCATCGCCAGGCGCATCAGGTCGTCGGCCACGTCGCGGTCGATAGCGGCGGTGTGTGCGCCGGGAATCAATTCGTCGACAGGAACAATTTGACGGATTGAAGCCTGAGAGAGTGCCTGTTTCCCCGCCCGAATTTCACCAAGATGCCCAAAAGCGGTGCGCGACCAACCGTCGTTAGGTAGTTGTATTTGCACAGCATGGGTGGGCGAAAGGCGTTTTGTTTTATTACGCCAAGCGTTGGACGACAAAGCCTCATACCAGCCGGGCAGGTGCCGTTCTTCAGTTAGGGACATGAACGGTTCCCGGCTTCGGCCACCGCGAGAATTATTAGGATGATGATCCGGGTTGATGACAAAGTCAGGATTGTCGGTAAGATGCCAAAACACATTAGATTCGGCGGCGGTGTGCAGCCCCCACAGTCCCCAACTCACTCGATCAGCCCCCGTAGGTGGTCTGGCCGGAATCCCGACCAGTGGGCCTCGCCGTCGTTGACGACCACGACCGGGGCAGAGGAATAGCCCAGCCCGCTGACGTAGGCGTGCGCGTCGGGGTCTTGTGTCACGTCCACCGTGTCGTGGTCGATGCCCAGCTTGTCCAGTTGCTTCTTGGTCATGGTGCACTGGGGGCAGTTGGGCTTGGTGTAGACGGTGACGGCGGCGGTCATGATTTTCGCTTTCCTTGGTCGGACATTCTTGACATGCAGGTGCTGGAACTGATGGTC
>Ga0114975_10000651_pt1 | contig 25995 bp, 27 predicted proteins | sample S_130626_EF_Meta_FD_87031 | JGI IMG/M metagenome (GOLD analysis project Ga0114975, IMG submission 87031) | Freshwater microbial communities from Lake Simoncouche, Canada to study carbon cycling - S_130626_EF_MetaG | ecosystem: Environmental > Aquatic > Freshwater > Lake | place: Lake...
GTTGCTGGTGCTGGACGAGATTGGTGTCCAGTACGGCACGGACGGCGAGCAGACGATTTTGTTTGATGTGCTGGACAGGCGCTATCGGGATTTGAAGCCGAGCATTTTGCTGACGAATCAAGACAAGGCGGGGTTCAAGCAGTACATCGGGGAGCGGGTTTTTGACCGGTTGACGGAAACGTCCAAATGGGTTGCGTTTGACTGGCAAAGTTATCGGGCTACTGCGAGGCGGGAGGCGGCGTGAGCATCGCAGCCAAAGCTCAGAGAGACCCGGCAGTAGCCGAGGCGTACTGGCGCGAACGGTCCGCTTTTGACGCTGCTTACGAGGCAGCGCAGATGGTGCGCGACTTGCCCAGGACGGCTTCGCTGAAGATGGGCCGCGCCAAGCGCGCTTGGGCGAGCCAGAAAAGGCGCGAGTGGCTGGCTGCCAAGGAGCGGCTGCGGGTGATGGTGGGGGCTGAATGATTGAGATAACGCTGCCCTGGCCGCCCACCGTGAACACCTACTACAGGGCTTTCAAAGGTCGAACGCTGATCAGCGAAAGAGGGCGTCAGTACGCGCGCGCCGTTGCTGAGCAGGTGCTGATTCAGTGTGCCGCAAAAATGTATTCCGGCCGCCTGGAGGTGCGCATCGAAGCCTACCCGCCTGACAAGCGCTGCAGGGATCTGGATAATCTTTTCAAGGGGCTGCTCGACAGTCTGACAAAGGCCGGGGTGTGGGTCGATGATGGCCAGATTGATCATTGGTCAATCATCAGGATGCCGGTGGGCGGGGTGGTCAAGGTGGAGGTACGTGCACTATGAACGGCTGCTACAACCGACACCCCAAAAGCGGCAAGCAAATCCTGAACAAGCCGCTTTGCGTTGATGACTTTGGAAACCTTGTGTACCGCTGCCTGTACACAAAAAAACCAGTCGCTACCGATGCTTGCATTTTTATCGGGGCCTGCATCCCCCAAGTAAGCGGCACCTTTGTTTGCGCGCCGGATGCGTGGCCCGCATTCCGAGCGTCAAAAGCGTGCTTTGACCAATGGGATGCCAATTGCAACACTTGCAGCAATTTGGTGCGCCACAAGCAAGACAAATGCAAAGCCGGTTTTATGTCGGGCAAGTGTTACCAGGGTGAGCGCAAATTCCACCCTGGCGACCATATGGGCATGGCTTGCTGGAGTGCGCGCACGTGAGCGACCTGATGATGCAAGCCACCCTGATCGAGCCGCAACAGGCCCACGGCGTGCTATCGGGCCAGATTTGGCCTTGGGCAAAGAACATGCTGATGGCCGGCCACCGCCTGGACGTAGAGGTGCGACTGCACGAAGACACCAAGACCGATGCGCAGCGCAAGTATTACCACGGCGTCGTTTTGACCGAGATTGCCAAACAGGCGCGCGTAAACGGGCAGCGCTTCCCGCTGGCAGTTTGGAAAGAGCATTTTCGCGCGGAGTACCTAGGCTTTAAGACCGTGACTGCAGTCAACCCGATGACCGGTAAAAAGCACCGTCGCCGGGTTCGCAAGTCCACCGAAGACCTGGGCGTGAAGGCGTATGCCACATTGATTGAGCGCGTGACCGCTTTTGCGTGCACGGACTTGGGCGTTGAATTCCCGGCACGCGTTGATCCCGAGACCGGGGAAATCTTGCACTGACACTAGCCATGCATTCCAAAAACGCCAAGACCATCACAGCAGCCGAGCGCCGACACCTGGCGCGCGTCAAGTCGCTGCCGTGCAGTGTATGCAGCCACCCCGGTCCAAGCGACGCGCATCACATCGAGCAGGGCGCGCACTTTGCAACGGTGGCGCTTTGCCCGGACTGTCACCGAGGCCCGTTGCTTGGATGGCATGGACAAAAAAGGGGCTGGCTGGTGCGCAAGATGAACGAGGTTGATGCCCTAAACGTGACCGTGCAGAGATTGATGGAGTCCAGCTGATGGGTATACCGTTGCGAAAAAATGTAGACGACGTATCGGCCAGGCTGGACGAGCTGCTGGTGATGTGGCACGAGCACAGGTCGAGCTACAAACTGGCGCGCGGCTATGCCGGCCAAGACGCGACATGCCGAGATTTCCGAGCGCCGACGCATTGGGACTGGCACAACGGGGCAGCGCAGGCGAGGGCGGATAGCTTGGAGGTCGCCGCGGTGGATGCAGCCATGGAGCGGGTGCCCAATACGCCGCAGCGCTGGCACACCGCTTTGGCCTTTGAGGCGCGCAACTTGTCCACTGGAAATCGGGTTTGGTCGTCGCCCGTGCTGCCAAAAGGCGAGGAACTGGAGGTACTGGTGCTGGAGGCGCGGAACCGGCTTTTGGTCGAATTAAATCGAGCGGGGGTGATGGGATGCTAGAGAAACAAGGCGAATCAAAGCATTGCATCAGTCGCGGCTGGGTGCGGTACTACGGCACGGATTGGATTCCAGAGCATGTTTGGTGGACGCTTCGGATCAAGGGATTCAAATAACCGCCCGCGGGGTGAAATTTGAGGACGAAGGTTGACAAGCCAATAAAAAATAGTGTCTAATGTCGACGTGGGGATAAGCACGCCCCAACAAACCAAAGCCACCCAAACCCGGTGGCTTTTTTTATTTCCGATTCCATCCTCGCCCGTTTGACCGACTGCCGCTCCCATATTGCAGATTCGGAAGATCAAGATGGACCCTCGCAGCGCCCAGGGGTATATAGGCCTGCCCCGTGAAGCCCCCGGCAATAGCTCCCCGCCCGGGGACGCCGGGGGCGTAGCGGCCAAAACAAAAAGACTCAGTTGGATTTGCCCGCCAGGTTTGCTCCCGGCGGGCTTTTTTTTGGACACCACATGGCCGAACCTACAACGTCAGCGGCGGGCATCAGCATCGTTGCGCTGGCTATTGCGCTGCTCGGCCCTTTGGCCGGCCCGTATGCGCTGATTTTCTTTGCCGCCCTGGCGGGCAGCCTATGGCCGCTGAGTGCGGCGGCAACGGCAACGCGCGTAGACGGGGCCTGGCTGGTGCTGCGCTGCACGCTGACAAGTGTGGTGCTGACCGGTGGCGCCGCAGCCTGGCTGCAAAGCGAATACAAGATCCAGGTCGATGAATCGATCGGTCCGGTGGCCTTCGCCTTCGGCGCGCTGGGCAACGGCTGGCGCACGGTGATCGATGCTCTAGCCGATGCTTTGTCATCCGCCCTCAAATACTTTGGAGGCCGCGCATGATCGAGGCCCACGTCATCCTCTGCTTGGCCCTTTTCTACTCTGTCTTTTGCCGCTGCGTGCGGATGGATGTCAGCACCCACCGACCGATACGCCTAGTGCTGTGGATGCTGGGCACCGTGGCAGCAATAGGCCTGGCCGCGCCGCTGCACTGGCCGCACTGGACGCCGGACTTCTTCTCGCTGGCCCTGTTGGCCAGTGTGACGGCGATGCAAATGGTGACCGCCCACTATTGGAGCAAAAGCCTTCCACCGGCTTTTACGCAGGCCGATAGGCCGCACGTCGGATTCTTCTCAAGGGGCGGCCCATGAAGCTGACTTTGAAGCGCCGCCCAAGCCGCGCCGAGGCAACGGTGGGTGATTTGTACATTGGCGAACAGCACGTTTGCTTCACGCTGGAAGACGTGGTTCGCGAGATCCCGGGCGTGCCGGTCGAAAAATGGAAGGTCAAGGGCAAGACCGCAATACCGGCAGGCACTTACCGCGTGACGCTGGAGACGAGCCCCAAGTACGGACCGGACTGTCTGACTGTGTGCGATGTGCCCGGCTATCAGTACATCCGCATGCATGCCGGCAATACCAGCGCGGACACGGAAGGCTGCATTTTGCTGGGCTTGCAGGCAACTGAGACAACGCTGGTAGGTGGCAGCAGCCGCCCGGCTGTGGCCATGGTGCGAACGCTGGTGGCCAACGCGCTAAAGCGGGGTGAGGCCGTGAACATTGAGGTGCAAAACGCATGATCGCCTTGCTGGCGCAACTGGCCAACCCGCGCTTGTGGGCATCGCTGGCCATCGCCGCCGTATTGGCTTGGACCCATTGGCAGGCATACGACATGGGCCGCGCACACGTGCAAAGCGCCTGGGATGCCGACAAGCTGCAGACCGCCCAACAGACGCTGCGGCTAATCGAGCGCCGCGACCGCGCCACCCAAGACCTGCAGGACACCGCCGACGCACAAAGGAGAGCTAAAAATGCGCGCATTTCTACCCTTGACGCTGATCTTGCTGCTGCTCTTAGGCGGCTGTCAGACCGTCCCGACCGTCCCGCCGAGCGCACAAGTGATGTGCCCGCGCCTGCCCCTGCTGAACCAGGAGCCCGCTGTACTGGAGCCGAGCTTTACCGATCAGATGCAGAATTTCTTATCCGGGAGGCTGCCCGAGCAGAGCGAGTTGTTGCCGCCCTGGCCGAGTGCCAGGCTGCCTATGGTCGGGCCAGAGAAGCCTTGAGATAGCATGGCCGCGCGGAAAACAGGCAAACCCGGCGCTTCAAAGTCGCTGGAGGGTAATCCGACACGGCGGCGGGCCGATTGGGAGGCCATTGAGCGCGATTACCGAACCGGCAAGTACACGCTGCGCGAGCTGGAAGCAAAGCACGGTGTATTTAACTCTTCGATAGCTCGCAAGGCAAAAGAATGCGAGTGGAGCAAAGACCTAAGCGCCGCCATACGGCAGGCGACCAATGCAAAGCTTGATAGCGCTCTCGTTAGCACCATTGCTAACCAAAACGCACAAGACGTTAGCATTACGATAGCAGCGGCTGCCGCAGCCAGTGCCGACGTCATCCTGGGGCACAGAAAAGGATTGCAACGTATTGCAGCGATCAAGTCAAAGATGCTTGATCAGATTGAGCAAGCGGCGCAAAACATGCCTGACTTGACCGCAGTGATTGAAATGGTTCGAAGCCCAGACGACAAAGGCATTGATCGCGCGAATGACGCGCTAAAGAAAGCCATGGGCCGATCTGCTTTGGTGGACGACCTAAAAAAGCTGGCGGACGTTGATGAAAAGGTGCGCAGTGGTGAACGCATTGCTTACAAGCTTGACGATGACGGCGTAGGCAAAGGCAGTGCGCCTAGCGCAAGCTTGTCGGATACCGAGCGCGCTGTCCGGCTGGCGGCGATGCTGGCAAAGGTGCAAGACCGATGACGGCTGCGGCCTTGGTCGACGTCATCGCAAAGATGACGCCAGCAGAAAAAGCAGAGCTGGATGAATTGCTTACCGCTGGTCTGCCGCTTTGGATTCCGCAAGAGGGGCCGCAGCGCATGGCTTTTGAGTCTGAGGCCGACATTCTTTTTTATGGCGGCGCGGCCGGCGGTGGCAAGACGGATCTGTTGCTGGGTCTGTGCCTGACAAGCCAAGAGCACAGCATCATTTTTAGGCGTGAATCAGTGCAGCTTATCGGCATTGAAGAGCGCATGACCAAAATCACCGGCACGCGACAGGGCTACAACAGCACGACGGGCGTGTGGCGCCTGCCTGGTGAGCGGGTGATGGAGCTGGGCAGCGTCAAAGAGCCTGACGATTGGATGAAATACCAAGGCCGCCCGCACGACTTGAAGGCGTTTGACGAGATCACACACTTTTTGGAGACGCAGTTCCGCACGTTGATAGGCTGGCTGCGCTCCGACAACCCAAACATCCGCCAGCGCGTGGTGTGTGCAGGCAACCCACCAACATCAAGCGATGGCCAGTGGGTAAAGAAGTTTTGGGCACCATGGTTAGACCCCATGCACCCCAACAAAGCCAAGCCGGGCGAGCTGCGCTGGTATGTGAGCGATGCAACCGGCGAAGACCTAGAGGTGCCCAGCGGTGAGCCTGTAAAAGTGGGCAATGACTGGGTAAAGCCAAAAAGCCGGACGTTCATCCCGTCAAGCGTTGATGACAACCTTTTCCTGAGTAGCACGGGCTACAAGGCTACGTTGCAGAGCTTGCCCGAGCCGCTACGCAGTCAGATGCTGCGCGGCGACTTTATGGCCGGCAGTGCAGATCCGGTTTGGCAAGTCATACCGACGGAGTGGGTCAAGGCGGCAATGGCACGATGGCAACCGCTTGAGAACAAAGGTCCAATGACATCAATTGGCCTGGACGTGGCGCGCGGTGGATTGGACAAGACGACTGCCGCCCCGCGCTACGGGCGCTGGTTTGACAAGCTGGTGACGTGCCCAGGAATCATGACAAACGACGGACCTAAAGCCGCGGGCTTTGTGGCCCCGCTGGTGCGCAACGGCGCGCCCGTGGTGGTGGATTCAATCGGAATTGGCGCTTCGGCGCTGGACTTTATTCGTGGCCTGCGCATGCGGGTGCATCCGTTTGTGGGGTCTGAAGCAAGCAAGTCTGCCGATATCAATGGCGCGCTGAGATTTCGGAACAAACGCGCGGAGACGTATTGGCGCTTGCGCGAGGCGCTTGACCCAACAAACCCAGAGCCCATATCTTTGCCGCCCGATGAAGAGTTGTCTGGCGATCTATGTGCCGCGCGCTACAAGGTGGTGACGATGGGTATCTATGCGGGCATTCAGATTGTAGACAAAGACGAGATTCGCAAAGTGCTTGGCCGCTCGCCCGACAAAGGCGATGCGGTGACCATGACTTTTGATGATGCCGTGCCGCCTGCCGGGCTTGGCGACGATGCGGCCGCATGGCGCAAAAAACGAGGTCTTGCATGAAACCAACCAAGCAGTATGACGACCGCGCAAGCGACCCGTCGCGCGACTTTGCTGGAGCCGGTGCATTTAGTCAGCACGCCCTGGAGCGGATGCTGCGCGACTGCTATGCGCAGCCCTCGTGGCGCATCCGCGCTGCAATTTGCGCCGCTTATTACGATGGCAACCAGCTTACCGAGCTGCAACGCCACAAAATTCGGCAAGAGGATCTGGACGAGCGGGTGATGAACCTGATTCGTCCAGTGATCAATTCGGTATTAGGCCAAGAGGCCAAAAGCCGAACGGACGTGAAAGTTGAGGCAGACGACGAAGAGCATGCCGATGTCGCAGAGGTGATCAGCGCAAAACTAAAAGAAGCTGAGCGTGAAACGCGCGCGCACATGGCAGTGTCTGAGGCATACGCTTCCGGGGTAAAAAAAGGCTTGGGCTGGGTACACGTCAGCAAAAATAGCGACCCGCTGGATTACGCTTACCGTGTGGAAAGCGTGCCGATTGATGAAATCTGGTGGGATTGGCACGGCCAGCGCGGGCCAACACTGCTTGCCGGGTGCCGCTGGCTGGTGCGCAAACGCTTCATTGACTTGGACGAGCTGGAAGCCGTTATGCCGGAGCATAAGGAAGTGCTAAAGCAAAGTATTGCTGGATGGGCCGACTACACGGGAACGACAGGGAATTTTCTGGGGCAGCCCGAAGAAATTCACTTGACGACCGGCATGATGAACAACGCATTTGATAACGAGCGCCGGTTCGGTTTGACAATTAGCCGCCGCGACTGGGTGGACAGCGCTCGCAAGATGATTGCGATGTTTGAAGTCTGGTACCGCGTACCCGCTACGGTCGCAGTGCTACACATGAGCCCGACCAGGCGGATTGAGTACAACCCAAAAGACCCGCGTCACGTAGAGGCTGTGTCGCGCGGACTGGTCAAAGTGACCAAGGGCATTACGTCGCAAGTGCGCCGCGCTTTGTACGCGGGACCGCACCGGCTGTTGGACGAAGGTACAACCAAGCGCAATTTCCCGTATTACCCGTTCTTTGCGTTTCGCGACGACGGCGACAAGAGTCCGTATGGCTTGATTGACGGGATGATTGCGCCGCAAGACGAATACACCGAGCGCCGGTTGCGAATTCAATGGATGCTTAAGGCGCGTCAAATCGAGTTTGATAACGACGCGCTAGACACGACTTTCAACAAAATTGAAGACGTGGCAGATTTGATCATGCGCCCGGATTTTGCAATCATTACCAATCCAAATCGCATGAATAAAAACGGCCCAGCCGTCAAAGTGCGCAATGAATTGAGCATGCAGCCCGAACAGTTCACGGTCATGGCTGACAGCAAGCAGCTGATTCAAGATACGGCAGGGCGCTATGCCAGCCAGATGGGCAATCGCCCGGCAGGCGTGACATCAGGTATTGCCAACAGCATCCTGGTGGAGCAGGGTGAGCAAAGCATGGGCGAGATGAACGACAATTACATTTACTGCCGGCGCAGCACTTTTGAGGGCCTAGTGGACGAAATTGTGAGCGACCACAAAGAAGAGCGCATGCAAGTATTTATCGGAGCGGGTAAGTCGCGCCGAGTGGTAGTTCTTAACGACTGGGATCCACAAGGCATGCCAGTCAACCGGGTTGAAGACGCAGCTATCAGCACCGGACTGGCAGAGACGCCAAACACACCGGCCGCTCGCCAGCAGACGCAGCAGCAGGTCTCCACAATCATTCAAGCGCTTGGCAACAATCCGCAGGCAGTAGCGATTCTTGCCCCGGCATACATTGAAAGCACCTCGCTTCCCAACCGCCAAGAAGTGGCAGACAGTTTGCGCAAAGCATCGGGTCTGCCCACGCCCGGAGACAAGAACGGCCAAGCCCAAGCCGACGACATGCAGCAAAAGCAGATTGAGCAAAAGATGCAGCAAGAAAAACAAGCCGCAGCCGCCAAGGTAGATGTGGATGTGGCCAACGCAGAACGCCACCGCGCCGCCGCGCGTTTGGCTGATGCGCAAGCCAAGCTGGTTGAGCAGCGTGAACGTGCCGGAGAAGGTGCAGCCAATGTAGACGAAACCGTGGCGCGTACTCAGCACTTGGAAAACCAAGCAGCCAATGAGGACAACATGATTAACCAGGCGCTTCAAGAAGCTGCCGCCTAACAGCCAAACACCTAAACGACAGACCGCCCACCGAGGCGGTTTTTTTACGTCCCAAGTTTTTCAAGCCGCTCCCTAGACCGCCGCGCTGGGGAGTGCGTACACAGCGGCAGCCACGGATTGCTAGTCGTCAAAGCAATGCGTGTGTACCTCATGACGGTGGCCATAGGCCTCGGTGACCGACCGCAAACGGCAAGGAGTACAGAGTGGAAATTGACAACAGCGCCATGTTCGACAAGGACGAGCAAACTATCTTGAGCGCGCTAGTGCCAGATGAAGGCAGTGAAGGAGCCGGTGACCCCGCGGTTCAGCCAGCCAACGCCACTGCACCAGCAGCAGATACCGGAAGCAGCGCTCCAGCGCAGCCCGCTAGTGCTTCGGATCAAGAAGCCAAGCCAACAGACCCAGCCAGCGCAGAGCCCGCACCGCCCCAGGGCGACACCCGTGCCGCTTTGCGCGCATCACGACGCGCCGAAAAGCGCTTGCGTGACCAACTGGATAAGTTGCAGGCTGAAAACGAGGCTCTTCGGCAAGGCAAGCCTGCGTCAGCGGTGGATACATCCATCACCGACGAAGAGCTTGCAACGCTGGAAGAGGACTTCCCCCTGCAGGCCAAGATTGTTCGCCAGCAGCGCGCCCTTCAAGAGCAGTTAGCCGCCAACGCAGCAAGCCAATCAACACCGACCGCAACAGACGAGTTTGAGCCACTGGTTTACGACCCGGCAGTGCAAGAGGTGATTGACGGCGTGCCGGAGCTGGTAGCTTGGCAGTACGACCCGACAGCGCAGGACAAATTCCTGCGAGCCATTGAGTACGACAAGGCATTGGCCGTTGATCCGGATTGGAAAGACCGAAACGTCTCCGACCGCTTCACCGAGGCCGCGCGCCGTGCCAAGGCAGCACTTTCCACCGCTCCTTTAGACGCTGCACCCGCAGCACCGCCCCGTCAAGACCCCGCCACCGTAATTGCCAACGCACAGGTTCAAGGACCCAAAGGCATTAGCGATTTCCGGGGCGGGGCACCAGCAACACCACCCAGCAACAACTATTCCGGGATGACGGACGAGCAAATCATGGCGTCCCTTCCGGCTAGTTGACCTGGGAAATTTCTTTACTTAGGAGTTTTTCATGTCCACGACATCCGTACCCCGTGGTAGTGCGCTTGCCAACAAGCAATTTTCCAAAGCATTGTCAGCAATGGCAGTGCGCGCACCCACACCAATCCAAGCCTTAACTGGCCCCATGTCCACTGAGGACAGCGCAATGCGCAAACTCAAGCAGCAAACCACCAACGATATGCCTATCGTGCGCGTGGATGAGCTGTCCAAAGGCCCGGGCGACGTTGTGCAGGTTGACTGCGCACACGTGGTCAAACTGCGTGCAGTGATGGGCGACCGCAACGCCGAGGGCATGGGCTCCGCGTTGAAATACAGCACCAAAGACATCATTTTGGACATGGCCACCCTCCCGGTGTCCGCTGGCGGCAAGATGACTCAGCAGCGCACGCCTCACAGCATGCGCCTGAACGCCTTGGCGCAACTCAAGCGCGGTATTCCTGCCTTCCGGTGGCAGCGTATCCTGACGTTGCTGGCAGGCTCGCGCGGTAAGCAAGACGGCACCGACTGGGTTCTGCCTTTGGCAACCGACCCCGAGTTTGCTGAAATGCTGGTCAACGCACTCAAAGCGCCAACGTACAACCGTCACTTTGTGGTCAACGGCACGTCGCTGACCCAAGGCGGCGCGCAATTGGCATCTGTGGCAACCACGGACAAGCTGGTGTTGTCACACATTGACGAGCTGGCCGCCCTGTGGGATGAAATGACCATCAAGATGGCGCCTATTCAGGTGCCAGGCGATCCGGCCGCCGGAGATGACCCCATCAAGGGCATTCTTATGGTTGATCCGCTGGTTTGGGATGCAATGATCACGGACACAACGTCTGGGAACAACATCCGCACGTTTGAGACCAACGCCATGAAACGTGCCGAATACGGCAACTTGCGCGCCCATCCGCTGTTTTCTGGATCTCCAATCCTGTGGAACGGCATTTTGGTGCGCAAGATGCAGTTTGGCATTCGCCAAGACGCCGGCGACTCAATGAACATCGTCACAGCGGCAAACCGCTTGACGGCTACTGAGTCCACGGTGACTGTTGCGTCTGGTTTGTCCACCACCCACCAGGTGGCTCGCTCGGTGTTTTTGAGTGCGCAGGCTTTGGCCATGGTCTCTGGCGCCAACCAAACCAGCGAAGAAACCTACTCGCTGCTGGAAGGTCGCACCAACTTCGAGCGAAACCTCGAGCTGGCCGGCGAAATCATGGGCACCGAAGAGAAGCTGCGCTGGGCACTGCCCAACTCCAGCGGCGACTTGGAGATGACCGACTTCGGCGTGGCGGTGATTGACAGCGTGGTGAAAAAGCGCTCGGTCTAAGCAAAGGCGGGGCCTTGTGCCCCGCTTCTTTGGGCTATGCCCATCAATTTTTATTCATTTTTTAGGAGCCAATCATGGCAAGTATTAAAGCTCAGCGCGCCGCCGCGCCCAAATTCATGGACATCGACGGCTGCGCCTATTTCGAAACCGACAAAGTGGTGTTGGGCTCTGGTCAAGGCGGCACTCCAGCCGCTTCAGATACCTTGGATTTCACCATTCCGGCGGGAGCCAAAGTGTGCGATCTGGCGTTTGTTTTGGACGACTGCGACACGGGCACTGCGTTTGTGTTTGGCATTGGCTATCGCCCTGTTTCCTCGGCCAGTTCGCTAACCGCAAGCGCAACCTACTTCGCTGCAGCTGGTCAAACCATTGGCCAAACGGGCGGACGCTTGCAATGCACCTTCAAGCCAATCACGTTTGAAGAGGACGTGTACATCCAGGTAGTGGTGGGCACTGCGCCTGGCGGTATTTCGGGTAACCCCGAGGTGCACATGATCGCTGGCTACACCTGCCAAGGTCCGAAGTAAGCATTACCGCGGCTGCGCGGTTTGCAGCAACTCAAAAGGGCTGGCCTGTGACGGGCTGGCCCTTTTCTTTGGAGATTCCCCCATGAAAATCAAATACGTAGGCGTCAAGGTGGACGGAGAAACAGCATTTGCGCACTTGAGCGGTGTTGCTCTTTGGATGGATGGCGACGAGTATGAAATCAAAGACGACGTAGCCAAGCGCATGTTGCAGCATCCGGATGTTTTTGCATTGGCCGACAAGCAAGAGCCCGACACCCAAACCACAACCCAAACCACAACCCAAACCGCTGACACTACCAGCCTGACACTGACCCCCGGCGCAGAAGTTAAAGCCCCCGAGTCCACCGAACCCAAGGATCCCGCAGAACCCGTGGCATCCATCACGGTCGAGGGCAAGGTAATCGTGCTCGACGGCTTGGGCAAAGACGAGCTGCATGACCTGGCCAAGCGCCTGGGCGTGGCCGTTCACCATGCCAGCGGCCCAGACAAGGTGATCGCGGCTTTGCAGGCTGCATTCCCGGCTACCGCCGAGTAAGCCATGCAAAAGTTCTCCGAGTACCTGCTAGACGGCTCGGGAAACCCGATTACGACTGCGGACATCGCGGTCTATTACTTTGGCACAACCACGCTTGCGCCGCTGTTTGCAACGGCGACCGGCGTGGCAATTGCCAATCCGATTACAAGCCAGCTCAGCACTGGCCTGTTCGAGTTTTACGCGGCGGACGGCAAGTACACGTTGGCCATTTCTGAGCCAGGGTATCAGCCGCGCTCGCTGACAGTTGAAATCATCAACGACCAGAACCCGGTTTATTCGACCCTGAGCGGCGCATACCAGGCCGTGCGCTCGATTGAATTTAACCCCGCGCAAACTGCGCTGCGGATCACGCACGGGGTTGATGCAACTGTTGCCGAAGTGCCTTTGATGGATAACCAAGGGCCGATTCATTCGACAGCAACCGGCGTTTACCAAAACGTCAAGTCTCTGGAATTTAACCCCGCGCAAACTGCGCTGCGGGTGACTTACGGCGATACGCCAACTGTGGCCGAAGTGCCAATTTCTGATGACAACCCGGTAAATCAAGTCATCGCCATAGCTTGCAGCAATGAAACCACGCCCTTGGATGTGGGAGCGGCCAAAGTTACCTTTCGCACGCCGTTTGCTTTCAAGCTGACGGGCATTCGTGCCAGCGTCACCACGGCCCCGACCGGCGCGGCGTTGATTGCCGATGTCAAGTCAAACGGCACCACGCTTATGGCGGCCAACAAATTGCGCATTGACGCAAGCACCAAGTCAACGGTAGCAGCCGCAGCACAGCCCACGCTGACAACCACTGCGCTAAGCAGCGACGCCGAAATCACCATTGACATCACCCAAGTCGGCGGTACGGTTGCCGGAGCGGGCCTAAAGGTTTATTTGATTGGATATCCAGCATGATGCTGAATCCGTACCGGTTTGGTGGCGGCGCGGTAGACCCGTATTACGCCAGCGTCAGCATGCTGCTGCATTTCGAGGGCACCAACACCAGCACCACCATCACAGACAGCAGCCCCATCGCTCTACAGTGGACTGCGGTCGGCGACGCGGCCATCAGCACCACCCGCAGCAAGTTCGGCAACAGCAGCCTGCGCCTGAATGGCGCGGGCTATGTGCGGCCTGCGGATATGGCGGTGGCCGATCCGTATTTTGATCTGGGCACCGGCGCGTGGACGCTGGATATGCAGGTGTGGCTGGACAATACAAGTGGGGTGCAGACGGTTTACAGCCGCACAACTCCCAAGCCAAGCATTCTGTTGCTTAACGGTAACGGTACCAATGGGTCTACCGCCATTGCCGACAAGTCTGGCAGCGGTACGGCGGTGCAGCTTTATGGTGATACCAAGCTGAGCAACACGGTGACGTTTTTTAATACCTGCTCCATTTATTTGGACGGTACGGGCGATTGCGTGCGCATTCCGGCCAGTGCAGCTAACAATATCGGATTGCAGGATTTTACTTTTGCGGCGTGGGTTTACTTGCAAACCTATGGCAATGGCTATACCAATTTGCTATCCGCTTTTGAGACAGCATCCGGCGGACCAACGCAGATTCCGTTGCTGTTGCGAACTGATGGAAGACCTTGGTTTTATCAAGATGGCGGCAGTGGTTGGTTGGATTCAAGCATTGCCATTCCACTCAACACGAAGACCTATTTTGAAATCGGTTCAAAAATAATTGGAGCCCAACGCTGGTGGTATCTGTTTGTCAATGGCCAATTGGCCGGCAGTGCAGCGACTGCTGCAACAAGCATTCTCAATCGCGATTTTTACGTTGGAGGCCATAAAGATTTTTATCACGGCTCACTGCGTGGCTATTTTGACGATGTGGAGCTGCTGGTAGGCACCTGCCGCCATACCACGGCCTACACCGTGCCCACTGCAGCAGCCGCAAAGGGGGGGGCGAAGTTGGCGCTGGAATTGCAAGGCGGCGGCCCGGCGCTGGTGTTGCGTAATGCGGCGGGGGTGGCGACTACGGTAGCAAACATGACTGTTACTTACAGCACCGCCGTAACCCAATTGCGCTTGGTTGGCACCACCGGCAATTATTACGGCAGCGCCATCCATCCATCGGGCGCATTTATTTGCGTTGCAGTGCAAAACCTCAACAAAATTGAATGCTATTCCATTGCATCAGACGGAGCGCTGGCTTTAGTTAGCTCCATCACGGTAGATTCAAGCCCTTGGATTTTGGCGTTTCACCCTAACGGAAACTATTTATATTGCACATGCAATGGCGCAAATACTATCAATAAAATAGATTTTAGTAGCGCTGGAGCATTATCGAATAAATCATCTTATGCCGGATTTTCTGGTGCTTTGGGCCTAGGCATTACAAGCAATGGATATTTGTTTGTTGCGAATCGAAATGCAAATACAGTTTCAATGTGTTCTATTGACGCAGCGGGTGTGCCTACTAAATTAAATGATTATGCGACAGGTGATGGCAATTATAAATTGTGTGTAAGCCCTGATAACTTAAACGTCTACGTTGCAAATTATGGCAACGGAAGCATTAGTCAATATCAAATCAGCGGCGCAACCTTGGTTTCTTTGGGTACTGTTTCTGGCGCACAGCCTGATACGGTGGCCATTCACCCCAATGGAAAATACTTGTATTCTGGAAATGATAGCTCAAACGTCATCAGCACATATTCTCGTGATTTGACTTTGCGCCCTACGGGTGCGCTGGTAAAAATCAATGACTTATTAAATACCGCAAATAATGCAAACGAAGCCATTGTTTCGCCCGACGGCAATAGTTTATATGTTGCTTGTTGGGGCAATGGATTATATAGATACAGTATCAATCAAACGACCGGATTACCTACATTTGACGGGCAAACAACCGCTTTAGGTACGGTGCGAAATGTTACTGTGTCGCTTGATAATAAATATGTTTTTATTTCGTCGCTAGATTCAAAACTGTATGAATTTGCGCGCAGTTTTACCTCGGTCAATAACTCGCCCCTAACCCCCGCCACCTGGACCCAAATAACGGCCCGCCGCAGCGTCAGCAACGGCATAGGCACCGTCACCCTGGACGTAGCCGGTACCACCGTGGCCACCGGAACTTTCAGCGACGCGCTGGACTTTGCCGCTACCGACGTGGTGACTATCGGCGCGCAACTGGTCAGCGGCAGCGCCAGCCAGTTTTTTACCGGCAACATTGATGAGGCGCGGCTGACCAAAAACGTGGCGCGTGCAAGCGCGGTGCAGACTGCGGCGTGGCCGGATGCGGCCAGCTGAAGCAATTTTTAAGAAAGGGTTGATCTATGTCCATCATCCTAATCCCCGAAGCCAGCAACGGCGCAAAAACCGTAGCCGACGTGCTGACCTCATCAGACGGCACGCTGAGCGACAAGGATAGAACCGCATACCCGCAGTCCGAGCGCATTGGGTTTATCAACGATGCCCTGCAAACGATTCGCAACATGCGCCCCGACATCTTTGTGGGCCAATTTAATGACGCCCTAACGGTTGCCAACACGACGGATGTGTTGCCGATCGACAACCAGTTCTTTCGGCCTGTCGTGGACTACGTGATTGCACGCTGCGAGTCCAAGGACGAGGCCCATGTGGTGAGCGGGCGCGCTGACCTGATGGCCAAACTGATGACGGGGTACTTGGGATGAGCAGCTTTTCGGCTTACTACGATCACCTGATGCCCGATCTGCCGGGCTGTACCAAGGCTTTGCTTGACGTGCACTTGCTGCGCGTGGCCCGCGACTTTTGCAGCAAGACCGGCATCTGGCGGCAGGAGTTGACGGCTGTGAACCTGGTTGCTACGCAAGCGACTTACACGCTGACAACACCCTCAAGCAGCGCGCTGGTGCGCGTGGTGCGCCTTACGGTGGCTGACGAGCTGCTGTGGCTAGACGGCGAAGATGACAACAACGAATACCCCAAATACGAGCGCAACAAACCGCCCTTTAGCCTGAGCAACGACCTGACGCAGATCACGCTGATTGCCGACGAAACACCTGCAGCCAGTTTGGCCCTGGGTCTGAAAACCACGGCCACGCTGCAACCCAGCACAACGGCAATAACATTACCCGACTTCTTGCTCAGCCAGCACATGGAAGCAATCAAGGCCGGCACGCTGTCTGGCCTGATGAAGATGATGAAGAAGCCCTGGAGTAACCCGGGTCTGTCGGGCGAGTACCGCAACGAATGGAACACGCTGACCAACCGCGCTGCGTACCAGGCGCAGGTGGGGAACACGGGAAAGCTGCTGCGCGTCAAAAAATGGGGCTAATCCCCCGAGTGCCCTTGATTGTCTTGAAGGATTTCCACTATGGCTCAAAAGTTTGCTAACGCCGCTCGATCTGCTCTGATCGCGGACATCGGGCCTACCGATACCTCGCTTTCTATCGGGTCAAGTGCAGCCGACTTGTTTCCTGTTGCCAACACGGGCACAAGTGCGGTGGGCACGGTGGGCAAGGACTGGTTCAAGGGAGTGCTGGAAGACGCTGATCACAATATTGAGATTGTCTATGTGCGCACCCGGCAACTAGGGTCGCCTGGCATGAGCAACGTGCTGCGCGGGCAAGAGGGCACGACCGCGCGGCTTTTTGCGGCGGGCTCGATTGTGGGCTTGCGACACACGGCGGCTGACTTGGGCGACGCCATTTCTTTTGCCAGCAGCGCGTCGTCTTTCTGGCGGACGCTGGTCGGGTACACCACGGCTGCGGCAAGTCGGATGCAGCTTGGAATTTCAAGTGTGGGGAATGACTTGTTTACGGCGGTGGATGCGGCTGCGGCGCGCAATGCCATTGGTGTGACAGCAACCAGCAGCATATTGGATGCGATGTATCCAATCGGCTCACTTTACATAAACGCAGAGGTGGCTACGAACCCCGCGACTTTGCTGGGGTTTGGCACCTGGGCGGCGTTTGGCGCGGGGAAGGTCCCGGTTGGTTTTGATAGTCAAAACACGCTGTTTAACGCGGCGGGCAAGACAGGGGGATCGGCGGATGCGGCGGTAGTAAGTCACAGCCACACTGCAACGGTGACAGACCCCGGGCACTCTCACATTGCGGCTCAACCATATTTGAGTAGCACTTACGCAAATGGCGGAAGTTATGCGGGGCAGGGCGATAGCCGCGCAACAGGCTCGGCAACGACTGGCATCAGTGTATCGGTCGGCAATACCGGGACAAGCGGTGCCAATGCCAATTACCAGCCCTTTATCACGGTTTATATGTGGAAACGCACGAGTTAACAAACGTTTTTTTGGAGCATCAAAATGGATTACAAAATTGTCTCGGCGGATGCAGAGCAAGGAAACATTGTTGTGCAGTTTTCGCATGTAGGCATGGACGACATCATGACGATGATTGAAGTGCCAATTGAAAACAATGCGTTTGTCTCAGGCGATGCGCTGGAGGCTGCAATTCAAAGCCACGCGCCAATTTGGCTGCTAGAGCGCCGGGCCGCAGTGGCAGCGGCTACGGGGTTTGATGCCATAGCGGCCCTGGTGCAAACCGAGCAGGCGGATGTTGTCACGCTGACCGAGTAGCCCCATGACCAGCATTGCAGTCTCTGCATTTCGCGGCATCGCGCCCCGCGTATCGCCGCGCTTGCTTGGCCCCAACTTTGCCCAGCAGGCGCTGAACTGCAAACTGGTGTCCGGTCGGATTGACCCGCTCAACGGCCTTGAGCTGGCGCATGCATCAGAGGCCAACGTCATCACGACGATGTACCGCTACCGGTTTGGCAGCGCCTACAACTGGCTGGTGTGGGCCTCGGTTGTGGATGTCGCGCGCTCACCGGTGGCACAAGATTCCCTGGGGCGGTTTTACTTCACCGGAGACGGTGAGCCGCGCATGAGCACCTACGCAGACGCGATCACCGGCACGCTGTACCCGGCGGCTTGGTATGTGCTGGGCGTGGTGTCTCCGGTGAATGCTGCGGTCATTACAGTGACCGGCGGCGCAGCGGCCAATGAAGACCGGGCCTATGTGTACACGTTTCGCACGCGCTACGCGGAAGAGTCCGGGCCAAGTCCGGCAACGCTGGTTACGGGCAAGGCAGACGGGGCCTGGAACATCACGGGCATGAATGCGACACCAGCCAACAGCGGAGCAATCTCGGCGGCCGTCAAAGACACGCCAGAGTTTGGCCAGGTGCGTGTCACGCTGAACGATGTATTTGGCCTGGCTGCTGGTGAGCAAGTGGCTTTTGCTGGCGTGGCCGGAATGGCCGATCTGAACAGCACTTTCACGCTGGTGAGTGTGGATTCCGTCAGCAAGCAGGTGGTGGTTACGCTGGAGACGACGCAGACCTACGCATCGGCGGGAACCTGGTCGCGCTTGGCGCCACACAACACGACGGGCATGGTCAAGCGAATTTATCGCACAGTCGGAACCAACTCGGATTACAAGCTGGTAGCCGAGATTGACCCGGCACAAACCAGCTACACGGATACCGTGCCGGCCACTACGGTCGCACAGAATTTTGGCATCAGCACACTGGACACCTTGCCGCCGCTGAAGGACATGCACAGCCTGGTGCTGCTGTCTAACGGCGTGATGGCGGGCCTGTCGGGAAGCCAACTTTGCCTGTCCGAGCAGGGTAAGCCGTATTCGTGGCCGGTAAAAAACCGCTACTCGTTTGCCGGTACCGGGGTTGCCTTGTGCGCAGCCGGAACACAGGTGATTGTGCTGACGGACAACGTGCCCCAGGTGGCGACGGCTTCCGTTCCCGAGGCTGCGACGATTGCCAAGATTCCCGGCGACACGTTAGCACCCTGCGTTTCCAAACGAGGCGTGGCCGACATTGGAAGTGGCGCGGTTTACCCCAGCCACGACGGCTTGTATGTGGCAACTACGGCGGGCGTGCGCAACATCACGGAGGCCGCGTTTGGGTTTGATGAGTGGCAGGCCCTGAAGCCCGAGACCTTCAAGGCGGCGTTTCACAATTTCCACTATTACGCCATGCACGACACCGAGGGCGGGTCGCTGATGGTGATGATTGACACCCGGCAAAGCGAGAGCGCGCAGCAGTTCAACGTGCAGGTAACTTCGCTGTACCCCAACCCTTGGGATGGTAATTTGTTTGCCAGCCAAGGCGGGCAAATCAGCAAGTGGGACGCCGACGAGCTGAACAAGTTCACCAGCTACTGGACATCTAAAGAGTTTCAGCTCTCAAAACCCTTGGTTATGTCAGTGGCCCAGGTGCACGCCAATTACGAGGATGCAACGCTGTACGACACCAGCATTTTTGATGCAAACACGGTTTTGCTGGCTGACGTGCGCAACGTGAACGGTGAAATTGCTTGTTTTGAGGTGGGCCGGTATGAAATTGGCGCGTCGGCCATATTGCCAGTACCGGCCCAGACAAGGCCCAATGTCGAATTTACGCTGCTGCGCGATGGCCAGGCAGTGTTTAGCAAGACCTTGACATCAAGCAAACCGTTTCGGCTGGACAGCGGCTACAAGTCGGACATCTACGCGGTGCAGATCGCTACAACACTACCGGTTCACTCGGTAAAAGTGGCGCAAAGCATGGCCGAGATTGCGCAGGTGGCGGTATGAAGGTACCAGTCCCAACAGTGAACACGGGTAACGCCGACTTAGACCGATTTGCAGAGGCCGTAAAGGCAAACATGGACAGCATGACAGGGCAGCAAAAGAACGCCACAAAGCTGCTCCCATTGGCCAGCACGGCAACCCAGGCCGAGCAGATCAACCGGTTAAACGCGCTCCTGGAACGCATCCAAGGCTGACTATGCACACCGCCAAAACTGAGCGTAGAATCGCGCTCGGTGGGATAGCTGCGCCCGCAGTTTTATGAACAAGACGCACGCCGCGATTGTTCTGGCCAAGGCCATTGGCAAGACCCTGACGCCCGAGCTGGCCGCAGAAATTGCCTGCGAACTTTTCAATTCCCCCGACCTAGCGCCACCGCCCGGCACGTTTGCGCCCAGCCAGTACGGCGCCTACACCTTTGCCCTGGAAAGCCTGCGAAAGATATTGCCAGAGCTGCACGCGCTGCACGCGCTGCACTACGCCGAGACCGAGGTATATCGGGCCGGCATCCCCATGAACCCTGACTACGCCGCTATGGCGCAAAGCGAACATGACGGCCAGTTGTTGCAGTTCACAGCGCGCCGCGACAGGGAGCTGGTGGGCAACATGCGGGTTTACCTGGTGCCTAGCCGCCACACGCAAACGCTGACGGCGACTGAGGACACCTTTTTTATCGTGCCCGAGCATCGCGGCGGGTTTATGGCGGTGCGTTTGTGGCAGTACGTGGAGCGCTGCGTGATTGCAGCCGGAGCCCGCGAGATTTGTTTTGACAGCAAGACGATCAACAAAGCCGACGCTATGGCCCGCTACCTGAAATACCAGCCGGTGGCCACCAAATTTGTCAAGGTCATTCACTGACCCGAGGAGCTACCCATGTGCCAATCTTCCGCGCCTGACACGTCGGGCATGAATGCTGCCGCTGTACAGCAGGCGGCCTTATCCAAAGAGCAATTGGATTGGGCCAAGCAGATTTATGCCGAAACAGCCCCGGACCGGGCAAAAGCGATTGCGCGTGCCGGTGAGGTATCGGATGCTCAACTGGCCTCGATGAAGCAAAACGATGCTATATCCAAGGACTACTGGGACTACCAAAAAGGCACGTTTCGCCCGCTGGAGCAGGGCATTGTTGATGCCGCCACCAAGTATGACACCGCAGAGCGCCGGGATGCGGAAAGTGCACAAGCGCAGGCCGATATTGGAAGCGCCTCAGACACGGCGCGCGCTAACTTGGCAAACGAATTGACAAGCCGGGGCGGTGATGTCAACTCAGGCAACTTCACGGCAAGCCTGGCCAACGCCAGCGTGCGCGAGGCCGCGACCAAAGCAGCCGCCGGGAACGCGGCGCGCAAGAACGTGGAGCTGCAGGGCTACGCGCGCAAGATGGACGCCGCCAACCTGGGCCGCAACTTGGCCAGCAACCAAGCCACCAGCGCAGGCGTGGCGCTAAACGCCGGAAACTCTTCAGCCAACAACACGGCTTCGACGGGCAACATCACAGCCCAGGGTAACCAGATCATGAACCAAGGATACGGTGGTGCGCAGCAGGGGTTGAGTGGTGCCGCATCGACTTATGGGAGCCTGGCCAATATCCAAAACCAAGCCAACGCAAACGACAACGCTTGGATGGGTGCGGCCGGGGGCGCTTTGGGAATGTATGCCGGATCAAGCGCCGGATCGGCACAAATTAGCAAAGCACTTTCCGACAAAAACGCCAAGAAAAACATCAAGCGCGTGAGCGGCAAACATTCCCTTGCCGCTTTCCGAAAAATGCCGGTATCTAGCTGGAAATACAAAAAAGGCCGGGGCGACGGCGGCAACCACACCGGCCCCATGGCGCAGGATGTCAAAAAAGGTTTGGGCGACGCCACGGCACCAGGCGGAAAGATGATCGACATGATTTCCATGGCTGGACACACCATTAACGCCATCAAAGAATTGGACAAGCGCGTGGCCGGGCTGGAGTCCGGCAAACGCAAAGGAGCGCGACATGACTAATGTTGGTGGACTGGCTTCGTTTACGGCCAATCTCGCAAATGGCTACATGCAGGGTAAGGAGCGCGAGCGCGAACGCCAGCGACAGGACAAGCAAGACGCGTATCAGGAAAGCCAGCAGGCTTTTCAAGCCGAGCAGCAAGCGGTTTTACGCAAGCAGCAGGAGCGGGAAAATGCTCTGCAAACGGGTCTGAGCAATGCCGCAGCACCAGCCACGATGACGCCCGTAGAGGGTAGCGTGCTGCCACCGGACCAGGCCGGCCCAAGCCTGGCGCTCTACCGCGTCAAAGGCAATGGGATTGACGAGACTACCAGCGACCAGGCGGCGGCCAGTAAATCTGCGGCTGCCTACAACGCGCCGGAATCGGTGGCCACACGACAAGCAGGCGTGTACCGCGCCAATGCGATGCCGGATAAAGCGATGTCGCTGGAAAGCGCAGTGGTAAGTCGCGGGCGCGAGACTGAAAAATATGAGGCGGACGAGGCCGAGCGTGCGCGAAAACTCCAACAAGAGGGCGTGTTTGATGCCGTGCGCGCGTTTCGAAGCGGTGATGCCAGTGGAATTGTGAAAGCATTTAACGCGGGCGGAGACTTTAAGTTGGAAGGCGAGCCAGTGCTGACTAAAGAAAACCGCGAAGTGCCAGGCATTGGAACAATTCCAAGCTACACGGCAAAGATGCGCATCGTCGGGCCAGACGGCAAGGTGGAAGAAAAAACCTACAACAGCCACGACCTGAGCATGCAAATCATGCCCTATGAGAAAACGCTGGAGCTGCAGCGCAAGGGCTCTGACAGCGAGACCATGGCAACCTACAAAGCGGGCTTGCTGGATTCAAAACAAGGGCTGCTGGATCAGAAGATCAAAGAGCTGGAGCTCAGGGGGCAGCTTGCCGAGGCCAAAGCACTCAAGGCAGCGGCCAATGGTGGGGCTATTGGGCGGGAAGAGCGTTTGCGGTACACCAGCTTGTTCTCTGATGCCGGGCGTCGAATGAGCGAGGCGCAACAAGCACTGAGCAAGCTGCAAGGCGACACAAGCTTTATGCGCAAAGCCGCAAAGCCTGGCTCAGAAGAATCCCAACAAGTGGCGCGTCTAAATGACTCGTTGGCGACTTACGCAGAAGAGCGAAAGTTGTACCAAGGTCTGTTAGTTGGATCGCAGTCTGGCGCGTCGCTTGCCGATGCGCGCAAGCCCACAGCACCCCCAGCCAACATACCGGCCATGCCAAAAACAAAGGCCGAACTCAAAACCGGCACGGTATACAACACCGCACGCGGCCCGGCCAAATGGAACGGCAGCGTGTTTGAAGCTCAGTAAATGGCAAAAACATTTTCTTTTGAAGATGCGTCAAGCCCGGTAGCGGCCAAGACCTTTTCGTTTGAAGAGGCTGGCAATGCTGCGCTGCGAGACCTGCCAGCCGGAGTAACACCATCTACCGCTGGCGCTGGCCGAGGCAACGTCAATCCACCGGCATTGAGCGAAGCACAGTCGCCACCAGCCAGCCAAGCAAAAACGCGCGCGCAAAAAATCGCAGAGCTGGATAGCGTCACGGACCCGACGGATCCAAATTACTTGCCGGTGACAAGCAGCGCAGGCGCTGAATACGTGCCCATTGTTGCCAGAGGGCTTAAAGACACTGCCGACAAAACAAAACAGCCGGGCTTCATGCTCCAGCCCAGTTTTGTTGCCGACGTGCGTCAAAGCTTTGCCGACATTGCGCCAGAGAAGCGTCTTGGCGCTTTGCAGGCGGCAGCCAAGGGAACCGATGTTCGGGCGCGTGCGGCGCAACAAATTCTTTTAGATACTCAGGCAGAAGACGAAAAGATTCGATTAAACACAGACCAGCCTGGTACTCGTGCCATGGTCGATCTGTTTGCCAAAGGCAAAAAAGTAGAGCCATCGCCACGTCAATCCGGAGCTGGCCCGGCGGCCCCGCCTGCGCCAGTGACGTTTCCAAATACAGCACCAACGCTGTCCGATTACATGGACCGCGCGCCAACCGAAAAGGCCCGCGTTCAAAGAGCTCTGGACCTTGATGCGGCGCGGCGCGGCGTCAACACAGCCGACACCAGCATAGAGGCTATAGCGGACCGAGGGAATGCAGCAAACCGCGATCTGGCGGCGGAGGACTTTGCAAAGAAAAACCCAGTTCAAGCTGCGCTTTTTTCAGGCGGAGCTCAAACCGTTGCGGGTCTTGCTAATGCCGTTCCGACAATTGTGGATTTTGCAGCCAGGGTAAGCGGTTTAGCTGGTGAAGAAAATGTCCGGGCACCCACTTACGACTGGGCCGACAGGCTGGCTGTAACGGCCAACAGCGCAATGCCGGAGACAGCCAAACAGCCCATGGAGGACGCCTGGAAAAAGGGCGAATTTGGCGAGTGGCTTGGTCTTAATTTTGTCGCTCAGGCCCCAAATGTTGCGCAAAATTTTGTGGCAACCGTGTTCCCGCCTTTGCGCCCCTTTGTGTTGCCGGCAATGGGCGCGCAGACTGCCGGCCAGGCATACGGACAAGGTGATAGCTCAACCGGCGCTTTGCTTAAAGGCGGGGCTGAAATTGTTGGTGAGCACATCACCTTTGGCGTGTTTGATCGCAGCATGGCGGCCCTGTCTAAGCTGCCCGTCAATCTGCAAGCGACCACCGTTCAATCAGTAGGCAAGGCTTTTGTTGCAACGGGCAAGGCCGTAACCGCGCAAACCGTCGCTGGCGCAATCGAAGAATCTGCAACCCAGATTATTCAAAACGGCGTAGATAAATTTGTTGAGGGAAAGAATACCAAAGCTCTTGATGGAGTAGCCCAAGCAGCCGTTTTGGGCGCTGCCATAGAAGGCCCGCTGGCAATTCCCCAGGCGGCAGCGGCATTGAAATCTCAAGGCCGACCAAACAACATAAGCCCTGCTGAAGACGCCACCGCAGCCGCCCGCGCCGCCCGCGAGCAGCGCATCAAAACCCTGCGCGATGCCGGAGAAACTGCCGCCGCCGACCTGCTGCAACAAAAGCACGACAAGGCCACGGCGGCCGAGGATGTGGAGGCGGAGCTCAGCCGCCTGCCGGGTAACGAGGACTTTGCCAACCAATACCGGACCCTGCGCACCAGCGGCGTCAAGCCGGTAGAGGCAGCTTCCCGTTCCGCTATTGCGACCACCTACAAAGGTATCCTGACCGATTTGGGCATGTCCGAGAAGGCGATTACCCGTGCCCTGGAAACTGCTAAGGACATGCCGCTGGACAAAGTGCCCGGCTTTTTGCACAAGTTCGCCGACATCTTGGCCAAGCAAGGCCTGGTACCGCCCAACGAGGCGCTATCGCAAATTGCCCCAAGCCTAGAGGCTGCGCGAGACGATGCCATGGATGCGGCCATGAGCAGCATGGATGACGTGCTGGCGCTGGAGAATGCAAACGACCAAGCCGATATCCAAAAGCAATCAGGACAAGCAGATCAAGCCCCGGCAAATCAAGCGCCAGAAGCAGTGGGAATTGATGCAGCCGTCGCCCAAGACCTACCCGGAGCCGGAGACGCAGCCGTACAACCCGGCGGGGTAGAGCAAGCCGCCATGCAAGCCGTGCCACCTGATGCCGAAGCAGCGCCGGCCGCCCAAGCGCCGCAGGCTGCGCCATCTGCGACCGAAGCTGCCCCCGTCGAGCTTCAAGGCAAAGCAGCCTACCTAGGCCGTGACAACGTGGCCTTGGGTGAAGGCGGCCAGGCATTCAAGAGCCGCAAGGCTGCTGATCAAGCCCGCAAGCTGAACCCGGCCATGCGCGTGGTGCGGGCAGACGGCGGCTTTGCATTGGCGCCGAAGACCGAGGCTCAACTGGCGGCCCAAGAAAAAGCAGCCAAGCGCCTGAGAAACCCGCAGACTACCCCTAAGGGCGAGCCAATTGCCGCGCATGCGTTTATCGCGTCCGAAGGGGGACTGAGCCCCAGCACACGGTCCGACATGGGCATGGAAGGCAACGTGCAGATCGGCAACCGCAAGCTGTTTGCAGGTGCCGGGCGCGGCCTGACCATAGAGCAGGCAACCGAGCGCCTGATTGAAGAGGGTTACCTGCAAGAAGGTGACAGCCACGAAGAAGCACGCAACCTGATCAAGCGCAGCCTGACTAATCCTCAGTACACGCCTGACGGTTTTGAGCGCATGGCGCAGGCCCACGCAGAGCAGGCATTTGAGGATTACCTGGCCGCACAGGAAGACGCGGGGCCGGACTATGACCCGTTTGA
>Ga0114975_10000663_pt1 | contig 25715 bp, 28 predicted proteins | sample S_130626_EF_Meta_FD_87031 | JGI IMG/M metagenome (GOLD analysis project Ga0114975, IMG submission 87031) | Freshwater microbial communities from Lake Simoncouche, Canada to study carbon cycling - S_130626_EF_MetaG | ecosystem: Environmental > Aquatic > Freshwater > Lake | place: Lake...
CCAGCTGCACCAGCTGCACCAGCTGCACCAGCTGCACCTCCTGCTAAGTTCCAAGGTACAATCAAGGACTTCCAGGCACAGAACCCAGGAGCATCCGTTGGGCAAGCACTGAATGCTATACAAGGCAAGACTGCTCGCCAGGGCGGAGCGAACGATCCATCTGTGGTCCAGGGGAACATAAACAAGCAGCAAGGTTCCAATCCTGGCGCAGGTCCCAAGGCTTACAATCCTGGAACACCTCTTGCTCCAGCTGCACCGGCTGCTCCTAAACCAGCAGCACCAAAAGCACCAGCAGCAGCCGATAATACTCAATACTATCGTGATCCTGGCGACGGTGCTCCGCTCGTTCCGCTCGGCAACAAGCAACAAGCTGGCAAGGGCATATACGGCAACGAACAGGGCACTGGTGTGCCTGGCGATAATACTAAGTTCTTCGGTGTGCCTGGTGACGGTTCTCAACCAAAAGGTCCTGCTATCGGCGGACCTGCTCCTACCTCAGGTGCTAAGCCAATGAATACTATCGGCGGACCTGCTCCTACCTCAGGTGCTAAGCCAATGAATACTATCGGCGGACCTGCTCCTACCTCAGGTGCTAAGCCAATGAATACTATCGGACCAATGGATGCTACTACCTCAGGTACTAAGCCAATGAAGGAAGATTCAGATCTGTCTTGGATGCTAGACAAGCTGAAGAAGATGAGCCGTTAAAAACATATTGCTCTAGGGCAGATAAGATACTAATATAGCAGCATGTCCGAAAGGTGTGCTGCTATTTCTATTTTGACACAGATATCACATTCGTGTATAAATAATAGTGTTAGAGCAGCGGCTCTTTCAAGGCACATTAAGGCACAACAGAAAAGGAAAAGGCAAAATGGCAAGTTTGGCAGAAATTAGAGCTAAGTTACAAGAAATGGAATCCCGCGGTAGCAACAACAGCGGTGGCGGACGCGATAACGCAATCTATCCGCATTGGAACATCCCAGAAAATTCGACAGCAAGAATTCGCTTCCTCCCGGACGGCGACGATAAGAACATGTTCTTCTGGGTAGAACGTGCAATGATCCGTCTGCCGTTCGCAGGCGTGAAAGGACAAGTCGGCAGCAAGCCTGTCTTGGTACAGGTACCCTGTGTAGAGATGTGGAACGAGACATGTCCAATCCTCACAGAAGTTCGCACATGGTTCAAGGACAAGAGCCTCGAAGACATGGGCCGTAAGTATTGGAAGAAGCGTAGTTATATCTTCCAGGGTTTTGTGCGTGAGAACCCGCTCGCAGATGACACTACGCCAGAGAATCCAATCCGTCGTTTCGTAGTAAGTCCAAGCATCTTCCCAGTAGTAACTGCGGTGCTGAAGGATACGGAATTCGAAGAGCTTCCTACCGATTACGATCGCGGTCTGGACTTCTCGATCACTAAGACCACTAAAGGTCAGTATGCAGACTACAGCACCAGCAAATGGGCTCGCAAGGAATCTGCGCTGACAGCAGTGGAACGTGCTGCTATCGAAGCACACGGCTTGCATGATCTGAAGGGCTTCCTCCCAAAGAAGCCAGGTGAATCTGAACTGAAGATCATGAAAGAGATGTTCGAGGCAAGCGTAGACGGTGCTATGTATGATGAGAGCCGTTGGGGGCAGTTCTTCAAGCCAGCAGGTTTTAACAGCAACCCAGATGCTGAAGTAGCAGATACTCCAGCACCACGCAGCACTGCTAATGCTACAGCAGCAGCTATCATCCGGCGTCCAGTAGTAGAAGATGTCGCTCCATTCGAGACGGACGAGGAAGTTGCAGTAGCAAGCGCACCAGTATCAACTGATGCACCTAAGACATCAAATCCTCGTGCAGACGAGATACTTGCGATGATCCGCAGCCGCAAGAGCTAATCCATATACAAGGGGAGAGAGTCATAGCTCTCCCCACTCCATTTTAACAAGGAACCATCATGGCAAAACCGTTTGACATTTCCAAATTTCGAAAGGACTTGACTAAGTCTATCGATGGACTCAGCATCGGATATAACGATCCGACGGATTGGATCTCGACAGGCAACTACACACTAAACTATCTAATCTCAGGAGACTTCCATAAGGGCGTTCCTATGGGAAAGGTCACTGTGTTTGCTGGTGAATCTGGCGCAGGTAAATCCTATATCTGCTCAGGCAACATCATCAAGAACGCACAGGCACAGGGCATCTATGTGATCCTGATCGACAGCGAGAACGCACTAGACGAAGCGTGGCTTCATGCACTAGGTGTTGATACAGGTGAGGACAAGCTGCTCAAGCTAAACATGGCAATGATCGACGACGTGGCTAAGACCATCTCGGAGTTTGTCAAGAGCTATAAAGCTATGAGCGAGGAAGAGCGTCCTAAAGTATTGTTCGTTGTGGACAGTCTGGGCATGTTGCTCACTCCGACTGACGTCAATCAGTTCGAGGCAGGCGACATGAAAGGTGACATGGGTCGCAAGCCCAAGGCACTTACAGCACTGGTCCGTAATACTGTCAACATGATCGGCAGCTTGAATATCGGTCTAGTAGCAACTAACCATACCTATGCGTCACAGGACATGTTTGATCCAGACGACAAGATCTCAGGCGGGCAAGGCTTCATCTATGCTAGTTCTATCGTAGTAGCAATGCGTAAGCTGAAGCTGAAGGAAGATGAGGATGGTAACAAGGTAAGCGAAGTCAACGGCATCCGTGCTGCTTGTAAGGTCATGAAGACACGTTACTCTAAGCCTTTCGAATCTGTCCAGGTCAAAATCCCGTATGTCACTGGCATGAGCCCATACAGTGGTCTCATCGATATGCTAGAAGCTAAAGGCTACTTGAAGAAGGACGGCAACCGTCTCTCATACACTAGTCCGGTTACTGGCGAAGTGTTTAAGGAGTTCCGCAAGAACTGGACAGATCCTCAGCTGGATCAGATCATGGAAGAAGTGATGACTAAGTATGCCCAGCTGATCCAAGATACACCAGCGGAAGATACAGAGGAAGAAAATCAGGAATGAGTGGAGAACTTTTAGCTATATTCTGGCAGACCATACGCGAGTATGTGCCTGCTAAAGATCGGCAGTCTGCAGCCGACCATGTGGTTAATGAACTTGTAGAAGCAGGGATATCCGATCCGGACCTGCACGAACTTGCAATCGATCGTGTGATGCAGAATGCTATCAAGGAACACGTCGATGTCAAGGATTATGATGACGAGGATGAATGAGCCATTGGTATTCCAAGGTCTGCGCGAATCTCGGTGAGATCCCTAACTTCATAGCATACTATGAGGATCAATTAGAGGATGCTCGCCGAGATATCTCCGTGAAAGGCAACGTCGAGAAGAATCTCGCCGCACTGCCTGGAAACACGGAACATCGCTTCAATCAACTACAAGAGATAGAAGCGGTCCTCAACTTCCTAAACATACAGCTACGGCAGATCCGTCGCAAGCACTTCCAGAAGTATCTGGAACACTATGCTCGTGCGCTCACTGCTCGTGATGCCGAGAAGTATGTGGATGGCGAACAGGAAGTGGTAGACTTTGAGACCATCATCAACGATGTTGCACTCGTACGCAACAAATGGTTGGGTGTGATGAAAGCCATGGAGAGCAAGAACTTCATGCTAGGCCACATCGTTAGACTTAGAGCAGCAGGTATGGAAGACATCACACTATGAAACGACTAGCTATCTTCCCTAGCCAGGTCAGCACCGCGGGTACTAATATCTATGCGGATTTTTCTCGCAGCACAGGTTGGCAGCTGGAAGAGAATAGCCTAGATGCAGATGCAGCAGTGATATGGAGCATACTGTGGCAAGGTCGCATGACCAAGAATCAGCATGTATATGACCGATATCGCAAGCAGAATAAACCAGTCATAATCATCGAGACTGGTGTTATCAAACGCAACGAAACTTATAAGGTCTGCGTCAATGAGACTGATCGTTACGGCAGCTATTGGAATGATAAGGATGATACTGATCCTGATCGTGTTTATCGAATGTTGGGTCACTTCAATCAAGTGCGAGGCGGCGACAAGATCCTGATCTGTGCTCAGAACCCTAACAGCCGTAACTGGAAGAAGTATCGCAAAGAAGATTCATTCGAGATCATGGAAGATTGGGTCAGGAGCAGAGTAGCTTGGGCAATGTCTTGGTCAGATCGTCCCATAGAGATACGTCCTCATCCTCGATACAGCCTAAGACTACCCGATCTACAGCACCTCATCGTAAACCCACAATACACTGTCAAGGACGATACTGATCTTGTGCGGGTGTTTGAGGATTGTTTCATGGTCATCAACTATAACAGCTATCCAGGTATACAGGCTAGACTGCACGGATTACACACCTCAGTGCATCATTCTAGCCTCGCAGCGATAGGTAAGACAGATGACATACATGACGATGACCAAGATTCTTGGTTAGATCTCATGGCTCGCACGGAATTTACTCACGACGAAATACGCAGCGGATTTGCATGGGATAAGATCAATTATGCAGTTAATCTATAGGAAGACTGAGAGCAAGGGTAACTGGGTAATGGATGCGTTCGCACGGAGCGACCATCACGAACACCCGCACACTGCGATGTGGGGTAACATCTCTACAGTAAAGAGCTATCCCCAACCTTTCATATTCACTGACATGCCCTACTTCAATCGCTGGATGGGCTATAACAGAGACACTTGCCACTGGCGTGTTATACCCAATCATGTACATGCTCCTTCTGACTTAAAGGATAGGTTTCCCGATGATAGATTCAAGCGGCTTGGTATCACGGTTCGAGACTGGAGAACTACGGGCGATCACATACTAGTATGTCCTAGCAGCCCTGCTATGGAACGATACTACGGTGATGTCAACTGGCTCGAAGGTACAGTACAGCTTCTAAAGCAGCACACGGATCGACCCATTAGAGTGAGACACAAGCCTCGTGCTAATGGCACCAGCGGTCCTCGTGCTGCCGCCATACCGTTCGAGGAAGATTGTAAGAACGCCTGGGCAGTGGTCACATTGGCCAGCATCTCGGCGGTAGAAGCAGCCTGCTTGGGCATACCTGTATTCACACATGAGCGAGCACCTGGCAGCATATTTGGCAACAATGATCTTGCTAACATAGAGAGTCCAACCATGTACAATTATGGCCTGCGCACCTTGTGGTTAAATACCCTTGCCTACTATCAATACACTGAAGCGGAAATTGCTGCCGGGATCTACAAGGAGATACTCTAGTGATACTTTTCTACAAGACATTTGGGCAAAAGAACCATCATAGATTGCTCGATGCGCTCTACAAATACGCACCTACGCCTAAGTACATGTATAATACTGTTGATTTCTCCTCACATTCTAGGATGAACATGAAAGCAGATGCTATAGTATTTGCAGGTATCATACGAGGCAGCGGTAACATCTTCAAATGGTGTATCAACAACAAAAAAAGATTCTTGTACCTAGATCACGCCTATATCAACCGCGGATACAATGAGCATGATCCTGGAAGAGAATGGATGCGTATCACTGACAGTGGGTTCTTATGGAATAAGATGGTAGATCAATCCAGCGCAAGATGGGATGAGTTCTTCAGCAGAGAACATCAATTAAGTCCTTGGATGGTCAACAAGAGCAGACCTAACATACTGGTTTTACCCCCCAGCTTGTCGACCCAAGCACTATATCCAGACAGCAAGGAATGGATCAGCTTGACTCTAAAAGCACTGCGTGAGAATACCAATCGTAACATCGTGATCAGAGAGAAACCTCTGCAGGTAGAGACACACAGCATCACTAATCAAGTGATCAGACCTGTGAAGATACAACACGCACGCACTATAGACTCAGAGCTAGCAGATGCATACTGTGTAGTCACTTATAACAGTGCTGTAGCGGTACAAGCTACCATAATGGGAATACCTGTGTTCACCTCGCCCAATGCGGCGGCTGCTCCGATGAGCATAAATCTCACTGAGATCGATAATCCTGCAGAACCTCAGAGGCAGCGTTGGCTCGATCAATTAGTACATCATCAATTTAGAACTAGGGAGATGCTAGATGGAACGATATGGGACATGATCTATAAAATCGATAACAACGACCTGTCATTATCTGCTCAGTAAATATCACCATGAAGATAGTAGCAGCAACGACATTTAGTCCCGAGGGGTATGCGGAATATGCCCACAGAGTAATAGATAGCTTCGTCCAGCATTGGGACAAGAACATCAACCTTTACGCTTATTATGATGCCGTTCCTGACTCAGGATGGCAAGTGAACGCAGATAACGTGCATTACTTACCATGTGTTGATCCTGATCTGATCGCATTCAAAGATAGAAACCGTGACAATCCTAAACAGACAGGCAATGGTACCAACAAGGACTTCCTGCGTGACGGGATCCGATTCTCTCACAAGGTGTTTGCCTACATAGATACCGCGCTTAACAAAGGTGCAGACATAGCAGTATGGCTAGATGGTGATGTGATCACACACGAGGATGTCAACGAAGCAACAGTATTGCGTTGGCTGGATGGCAAGATGGCAGGCGCACTGCTGCGTCCTTGGATATACACCGAGACAGGATTCCACGTGTTTGATATGAGGTATCCAGAAGCGAAGGATTTCATGCAGCAGTGGAGAGCGCAATATACCACTGATGCTATATGGGATCTTCCTTGGTATGCTGATAGCAGCACCAAGTTGGGATACACTGATTGTCACACTTACGATGCAGTGAGAGATAGATTCCCGTCGGCGCTGTGGAACGATCTAAGCCCTAATCTAAAGCATCCACATCCGTTCGTGAACGGGATATTAGGAGAACACATGGACCACACTAAGGGTCCGCGCAAGAAGGCAGGTCGCAGTCGTGACAGCGATATAGTCGTAGATCGAAAAGAATCATATTGGAGGAATCAATGAGATATCCGTTAGCAGCAGATACGTGGGACGAGAAAGAACAAGCAGCCATACTAAGCGTCATGGACAGCGGTAGATATACGATGGGCCCTCGAGTGAAACAGTTCGAGGAAGAGTTTGCAGAAAAGTTCGGTGCAAAGCATGCAGTGATGACCAACAGCGGTAGCAGTGCTAATCTACTGATGGTAGCAGCACTGTGTCTGCATCCTGCATATGGATTGAAACCGGGCGATGAGGTGATCGTGCCTGCAGTGAGCTGGAGCACAACATTCTTCCCGGTGACACAGTACGGTCTTAAACTGGTATTTGTAGATGTAGATAAACGCACGCTGAACATAGATACCCGTAAGATACGTGATGCGATCAGCGATAAGACTCGTGCTATATTCGCAGTCAATCTATTAGGCAATAGCTGCGACTGGGATGCACTCAGAGAGATCGCCAACGATCACAATCTAGCAATCATCGAAGATAACTGCGAGAGCTTGGGTGCTACCTATCAACACAAGATGTTAGGGACTATGGGTGTGATGGGCAGCTTCAGCTTCTTCTTCAGCCATCACATGCAGACCATGGAAGGCGGAATGATCCTAACTAACGACAGCGAGCTGGATCAATATCTACGCAGCTTGCGAGCTCACGGCTGGATACGAGACTTACCCGATGAGAACTGCATCTACAACAAGAGTGGCGATCCGTTTGAGGATAGCTTTAAGTTCGTATTGCCGGGATACTGTGTTCGCCCATTAGAGATGAGTGGTGCTATAGGCAGCGTACAGCTTGCTAAGCTAGACGGAATGATCCAGCGGCGCAGGGAGAATGCCATCGTATTCAAGAAAGCGTTCGAGGATATCCTCACTGTGCAGATACAGCAGGAAGTAGGAGAGAGCAGCTGGTTTGGATTCAGCCTTATACTCAAATCTCAACTTGAAGGTCGCCGTAAAGAAGTGATCGATAAGCTAAGAGATGCTGGTGTAGAGACTCGACCGATAGTAGCAGGAAACTTCACTAAGAATCCTGTGATCAGCCGCATAGATCACAGGATTGCCAGCAGCTTAGATGCTGCAGATTGCATAGATCGTAACGGATTCTTCATCGGAAACGATAGCAGGAATCTAACGGACGAGATACAGCTAGTGGCTGATGTGATCAGGAACATCGGATGAACTTGGAGTTAGAACATGTCAAGTCTCAACTTCCGTTGAAGAAGCTGCAAGACATATGGAAGTTCGAGAAAGATCGTAATAGCATGAACACCTATGACGAGACTGGCAAGTATGTGGATAAGGTAGACATCTATCTACAGGAGAAGATCAACTGTGCTATCGAGTTAGGATTAGACAACACTACCGGAAAGAGGATCTGCGACATAGGTGCTGGTATGGGTTATTTTCCTTGGCTGTGCGACAAGCTCGGACATGACTGCGATTTCACTGACGTAGATCCTCCCAAATTCTATTCCTTAGCATGGCCTGTGTTAGGCATAGACAAATGCAATCATCTAGAGATAGTAGGAAAGAAAGATTTCAAGCTACCTAGATCATACGACATCATAACGGCACATCGCACGGTGTTTGATATACGCAACTATATCTGGCACTTGAACGAATGGATGAGCTTCTTAACATCCTGCGAGAGATACCTTAATGAGGACGGTGTGCTTTTCGTGCTGACAAACCTAAGCGGTCAGATATTCCACAGGGCACATCCGGATGTTCAAGCACTATTCCACCCTTATCGTGTGGAGAGATTCCGTAGCTTAGCATTCAAGATGACTAAACAACAATTAAAGGACTTGCTATGCCTAGAGCTCTAATAACTGGATTTCCAGGCCAGGATGCCTGCTATCTTGCTGATCTTCTATTAAACAAAGGCTACACAGTCTACGGTATATTGAAGAGATATTCCTGCCCGGAATACAGCAACTTAGATTATCTCAATCTGCGTGATAGAGGATTGAATCTGCTCACAGCAGACATAACCGACATCGGTAGCCTGTTCGACGCTATAGAGATAGCACAGCCCGCCGAGTTCTACAATCTAGCAGCGCAGAGCTTCGTGGGAGGCAGCTGGAGGCTAGCACATGCTACGACCGACGTCGATGCTAAAGGCGTGCTGAACTGTCTAGAAGCGATCAAGAGGATTGACAAGAACATACGTTTCTATCAAGCAGGCACTAGCGAGATGTTCGGCAATGCTAACACGAACGGATTCCAGACTGAGGATACACCATTCATGCCTCGCAGTCCTTACGGTGTTGCTAAGCTGTATGGCTATCACATCACACGAAACTTCCGAGAGAGCTATGGAATGTATGCGTGTTCCGGAATACTGTTCAATCACGAGAGTCCTATACGAGGCATAGAGTTCGTCACACGCAAGGTAACGGATGGAGTAGCACAGATAGCTGTAGGCAAGAAGAAAGATCGCATCCGTCTTGGTAATCTAGACGCTGAACGAGATTGGGGATTCGCAGGCGACTTTGTGGAAGCACAATGGTTGATGCTTCAACAAGACAAGCCCGATGATTTCATCATCGCCACTGGGGTTAAGAACAGCATCCGAGATCTATGCAAGACCGCATTCGATGTGGTGGGCATAGACTGGAGAGAATGGATCGAGGAAGCAGAGGAATTCAAACGTCCGGCCGAGCTACACAGCCTGCATGCTAAGTGTGATAAGGCATATCAGCAGCTTGGATGGAAATCCAAGGTTACTTTTGAAGAGATGATCGAGATGATGGTAGTAGCAGATCTCGAGAGGCACGGCAGATGAGGATACACATCACCGGCACTACCAAGGGATTGGGAAAGGCTGTTAAAGAATACGCAGAGCTACGCAACTGGACTGTGACTGCTTTCGATAGACCTATCTATGATCTAGAACGCAATGTAGGCAGCTTCGTTCGAGCAGATTTCGATGTATACGTGAATAACGCACATCACGGTTGGACACAGACTGAGTTGCTATACAAGCTGTGGGAGATGAACCGAGATCGTCCCTGCCTCATAATTAACGTAGGTAGTGTTGTTATAGACAAGCTGTATGACAAAGTATATCCTTATGCTGTACACAAGACCGCACTATCCGTAGCATGCAAGCAGCTACAGCAGATAGACAGCAGTTGCAAAGTGACGCATCTAAAGATGGGACGCATGGACACAGATATGATTGCACATCGCGCAGGGCCTAAGCTGGATACTGCAGCAGTAGCTAGACAGATAGGGCACATCGTTGACATGCCCTATGGTTGTGTTATCAAGGAACTGACGTTAGATAATTATTTTACTTAAGATTTCCCTATCGACCTGCTGTATGCTTCGAATTCAGCAAACCATTCCTCTGCGTAATCCACATCTTGCCAGTTAGGGAACCAAGGTCCACCTCTCGTATAGTGTACTGCTCTGGCATCGTCGGATTTATACCATCCTTCTAGATAGTTCCAATGGAACGGCAATTCTCCGATCAGATGATCTTCAAGCCAGCTAAACCTATGTAAGAATCCTGGATCTTTAGTATTGACCATCTCTAGATCCAATGCTCTATTTGCAGGATGCCCGCAGTTGAATAGTATCAAGCTGCTCCAGTTCTTCCTCGGGTATGCTTCCTGTATCTGACCATCCATCTTGACAGATTCCTTAGGAGTATAATCGTGTTTCACGACCTGTACTGCATACTTTGAATCTATCAATCTAAAGAGATCGCTGACATCAGCTTGGAATAGGAAATCGCAATCACAGAATATTGCCCATCCTTTATAGTTCATGAGATGTGGCACTAAGAATCTAGTGAATGTAAACTCTGTGCTTGCCTTGGGATCATTCTCTCTCCAGATGATTCCTTGTTCTCGTAGTTCATCTAGCTTCAGAGGTAGGACAGTGTGATTGTATGTATCTCTATCATTGATACTAAATTTACACACTTGATACGCGATATCCTCTCTGGAATCCCATCCGACGAATACTTTTCTTTCATTTTCCCATTTTAGGTAATCTCTCAATGGGTCATAAGATTGCGACATCTCATCATCTCCTTAAATATGTGCATATTTAATGTAAGGTTCTAGAGCATCGTATGAAACAGATAATCTGCGTCCACGTGGGTGAGAAATATTCCAATCAGTATGTAGAGAAATTATATCGTGCAGTCAGGAGACAGATGTGCGATCCTTGCTTGTTCACGGTATTGACTGATAACAAGCAATATGATATATCGGATCCAAACTTTCGATCGATCATCGTAAATCCTTTACCAGTCGGTCCAGAGAAGATGTGGTGGTATAAGATGGAAGCATTCCGGCCAGACGTCGTTGTAGCAGGAGAGAATCTTCTGTGTGACATAGATATAGTCATCTGCAATAGCTTAGACAAGTTCTGGAATTATCATCCGGAAGAATTCGTGATCATCCAGGATTTTAATCGTCTCTGGTATCCCAACTATAATAGAAATAACAGCAGCGTAGTGAAGTTTGATCAGATCACAGCAGCTAAGATATGGAATCTGTGGTCGTCAGATTCCATAGGATTCGTACGAAAATATAGGGGAGATCAGGATTGGTTTGATGGCGAACTGACGGATATGAGGCGCTGGCCGACCAAATGGATATTGAGCTGGAAATGGGAAGTATTCAACGGTGGATTGGTCGAATCAGGACGCAATAAATATCATAGCAATGAAACAATCTTGGATCATGAATGCAGCATATTATCTTTTCACGGTAAGCCGGATCCCGCAGATGTTGACCATGAGATAGTGCATCGTCATTGGATATGAGATAAATAAAGCATATGGAGATACTTAGATGGCTGAATCTTATCGTTTGAAAGTGACCTGCAGCTTGCTTGCTAATGTTCTTGAGGATAATGTAAGACGATTTACTCTCAACTTCGATGGATTAGACGTATTGAGCGATGTCGAAGTACGCAGCACAGATGTAGATAATCCTGACAGTTTCGAGTTTGACATCAGCAAAGCGCCCGGAATGTATATCCTGACCATGCTCAATGTCATTGACAGCATAAGTTCTACTACACTATTATTGCAGGATATCTGGATCAGCAACAATGCGGGAGTAGATTTCTTTCCTCTGAGCCTGCACCGCAGTAATTCCAATGGCACTAAGATAATTGTTCCAGAAGGTTCTCCGCATCCTAAGTGGCTCAAGATCATCAAACCTAATACTACATTCGTGTTCAACATAGAATTACCAAGTGCAGAAGATTTCTCTAAACGGTATGATGCTAAGACAGTTGCTGAGCAGATCGCACTGTGTGATCAAAGGATAGCAGAAAACAGGGCCTTGCTAAACACTCTTGAAGGTGCTAGCGAGCTCACTTATTATAGATTGTTAGCGACCAAAACCATGTGGGAAAAATTCCTGGATTAAATTGACTTTTCTCCCTGCCTAAGCTATTATATTATAAATAGCTTACGGTTAGACATTGGTCGAACAGGTCCCTGCTTCGAACAAACCAATAAACAGTAGGCTATTTGGATAACCCAGGCTTGCATCCATTTCCAGGGTGCCGGTCGCAACAAAAGGAAAGAAGATGAACAAACTTGTAACAGCAGTCCTCGCTCTCTTAGCGACGGCGGTGGCAGCGAATGCAGCTAACCTCCCAGAAAAGAAAGCAACACCTGCAGCACCAGTAGCAGCGGCATATCCAGATTCTTGGTATTTCGGTGTCAACGGTGGTGCGAACTATCAGCGTAATGATTCGCTGCGTGATCAACCAGGTGTAACAGGATTTGTAGTAGGCAAGAACATCAACAAGCAGTTTGCTGTTGAAGGTTCCTACGACTACTACTTCAAGAATAATGGTCGTAAGGACAATCAACGTGGTACAGTCAACGTGCTGTATACTCCGATTGAATTGTTTGGCTTTAGACCATACGCACTAGCTGGTGTAGGAGCGGAAGCTCGCGACACAGCAATCGTCAAGAACGGAGACGCTCGTGCGATTTATAACGTAGGTGGCGGTGTTAAGTATACCATCACTACCAACATCGATGCTGATGTGCGTTATAAGTATGTCAAGGATTGGTCCGGAAAAGATCGCGACAGCAATGTTGTTACTTTCGGTATCAATTACAAGTTCTAATTCATATAGTAACTTGATATAGATGGCGAGCAGGAAACTGCTCGTCATTTTTTATGGCCGAACATATAGACAGGATACATACAAAGTGTTACAGTATGTAACAATATGGAGCATATCAAATGAAATTTGTTACTGTTATGGACATGTGGCTGTTGATCATCAACATCTGCATGATGGGAGGACTCTTCTACTTTGGGCGTAAGCTGCTTAAAACCATGACACGCATCATGCATGTAGGCGAGCAGAAGGATAACAATACAGAGCGTCAACGCTGCATTAAATTGATAGAGATGGAACTGGATCATTATAGGGTCATCAATGGCATGCATTCGGATGCAGAAGCTAATCAGGTAGTGCATACGTTGGAGTATGTGCTCGAACAGATCAAGAAGGGAAAGTGACATGGATATCCTCATGTTCCTAGCTGTGTATTTCGCAGGATTCTTCACTGCTGTAAATATATTCGGAACTCTCATCTACTGGAAAGAGATCAAGGCATGGGTATCAAACATCAAAGAGCGTATACACTGCCAGTGGATTCTCTGGAAATATAGATGATACCAGGAGTTAGACTAACGACTGCTCAGAAGATGAAGTTTGCCAAGCTGTCTGCAAACGTGGAAACCATATCTGATTACATGTCTATATTCAGACAACTGGAGTATCAAGAACTTACACAATACTTTAGGATGACGAATAGTAGCTGGCCCGAACGAGAAGGAGAGTTCAGGACTGTCGGTAATATAGGAATCGAAAAAGATTATTACGAGAAACACATATTAACTCAGACTCCTCCGGCAATAGAAGAGCTCAATCTAAACGATGAAGTGAAACTACTTAGTGGAAATCATATATCTAGCCACATGGAATATGATTTAAGCGATATTAAACAACGAATCTTAGAAAAGTTTGGATTGATGGAATGCGAAGTAGCATTACATGATCAACCGCCTGGCGGTGTGCATGTGTGGCATTATGACAGCATGCTACGATACTATGAATCTATCTGGTTACCCGCTGATCCTGCTCGCGGTAAACTCAAGTTGAATAAACAAACGCAATGGGCCGATGACGGAACTATGCCTATTAGATTATTCGTATCACTAAAAGATTGGCATTACGGACAGATATTCCAATTTGGTAGTAAATTATGGCAGGGATGGCAAGCAGGAGATGTGATCTGGTTTGAATGGCAGAATCTTCCTCATGCTACTGCTAATGCAAGCATGTTTAATCGACCGATCGTTCGAGTCACTGGATTGATATCGTTATCCGATGAAAAGCACAATATGCTCCGGTAAATATCGGCATGACGCACATGATTCCTGCTCCCACAACAGCACAGAAGATAAAATTCGCTCGATATGATTCTGTAGAAACCATCAAAGATTATATGGATTTCTTAGACGGGTTAGAGTCTAGAGTAGCAGATCAGATATTCCGTCAGACTAATTCCGGATGGCCAGATCGTGAAGGATATTTTGGTAAGGTTGCTGAATTACCTATCCATGATGGATTCTTCGAATCTAATATATTGCCTGTGTCCAAGGAAAGGACTCCTACGCCGTTAGTGTGGGATCAAGAGTATCTATGTGGACAACAGAACGCATCTCCTATCGAATATAATCTTAAAGAGATAGCAGATATGGTAGTAGATGCTTTCGATATAGAGGAACCTTTCGTACAGCTCAGCTGTCAGAAACCTGGTATGGTTCATGCTTTCCATTTTGACGATCTCAAGACTTATTATAAAGGTATATGGACCGAAAATGATCCCAGCAGGAAAGAGTTCAAGTTTAATAGACAAACACTATGGGCCGAGATGGATGATAGATTTGCTATCAAGTTCATGATACCTCTGACCGATTGGCGTTACGGACATATATTCCAATTTGGTATGAAGTATTGGGATAACTGGCGTGCCGGTGATGTAGTGATATTCGATTGGCAGAACTTACCGCATGGCACAGCTAACGCTAGCTTCTATGATAGACCGATGGTGAGGGTGTCTGCGATAGCAAGATATTCTGATCCTCGCCACGATATATTCCGGACATAAAAAAAGCTGTGCAATTTGCACAGCTTATGAGCTTATCGCTTGTAAGTATTCCATAAATTTCGATCCGTCTCTAATACTTCTTGGATCTTGTCATCGGGTATCAACACTGTACTGTCATTCCACGCTCTACGCTTGCGAAGCTCTACCCACGCATCTTCTCTCCATATGTCTGCTGCATCCTTACGCAGCTTGCTCATCTGATCAGGATTGAATCCCTTAGCAATGAACCAATTACCGGTAGTAATTAACATCAGAGGATTCTTAGGCATGATATCCTTGCCCAATGCATATCCTGGAACTTGAATGTGTCCTGTGATCCAGAAACACTTAGCACCTAACTGTAGTTCTACCCACGGACCGTTAGAGATGATGAAATCCAACTCGCCTGCCTTAGCACTAGCTGCGAGCTCGCTAGTCACACGGAACTGTAACAGCTTAGCCTTGATTCCAAACTCTTTGTTGAAGGATTCGACCAATGAATTCTCTGGCATGTTGTTGGTGCCACCGATGATATGTGTCGATCCAGGCTTGATAAAATCTTCCCACGTCTTACCGTTTGCCTTGCTGTTACAGAAATAGATAGGATTGCTGTTCGCATACAGCACGAAGTTATCCTTAGTAGTCTGTACATCGCAATCAGGCTGAATGTTAGTGTTGATCATCGTGTCTCGATACATGATCACAGGACCTGTTGAAGTGTCCCACGTGCTCTTACTGAGGCTACAGTTGTTCAATGCTCGAAAATCGATCTTGTATCCGCGCTTGTTGAGACCTTCAGCTAAGATCTGGCTCATGCCGGCACTAGTACCACCAGGACCGGGATAGATGTGCATCGGAATCTCTTGTGCGACACTATTGCCCAGCAATGCTAGTGTCATGATACCGACAGTGATCAGTCTATTGAAATTCATATGTGTCTCTCCATCAGAAATAAAGTGTTAACATCCTAACTATAGCAGGTTCTAATCGATCTTGCAATAAGAAAACGAATATGAAAGGCATCTTATCTTGGTTGCGTAACAGCAGTCCGATCGTTGAGAACACTGCTAACACTATGATGTAATATAGCCCCTGACCATAGCTGTATCCAATCTTGAACACGGTATAGGTGCAGATAGCAGTCAGTATCCAAGGTGTGTATCTGCCCAACTTGTATAGGTTCTTTATCACTGCACCAGCTAGGTTCCAGCTGAGAAAGAAACTGATGATGTTAGCTATGATCAACCATGCTGCTACAGTCTCGAATATCGGCTTGACCGTGATCCAGTTTAACACATGTGCAGATGTGTTGGTTATCTCTAGCAATAGATTCTCACTAGGTTGGATAGCAATGCCGTATATCAACACTGGCAGCAACACGCTGATCCCTGCTGCATTAGTTGCAGTCTCAGCAGCAGTCGCTTGTCTCAGAGATGAATTCTTTAACCAGCGTTCGACATAGAATGCGATATATGCGCTGACGTCAATGCCCACATAGGGAATGAGTCCTGCGAAGAATCCGATCCAACTTCCTCGAATCATCGAGAAGACATTATCCTTTATCAGTTTCAGCTTGTTGACTAGCTTCCTATTAAAATCGATAGCAGCAGAAGCTGCACCATCCAATGAATCGATGGATTTCACGATGTTTGGTATCGCATACATGCCCAGCAACACGCTGATCACAGGTAATCCGCCACTGAGCCACATATTGCCGAACGTGAGGAAATGCTCCTTGCTGTAAGGATCTATTCCTATCTTGCTGAGCGTCCACCCAGCGGGTATCATCAACAGTGTCATCCACCAACGATTATCGCTGAACACGGAACACATGATGAGTCCGATAGCACTGAATCCGATCATCACGTAGACACGGAGATAGTCAGTATTGGTTGCAATGAAATCGATGATCAGATAGCTGAGCACGAACGTGCTGATAGCGCCTACAAAATGACCAAACGCACACAGGAACAGTGCTTCCAGTTGGTTATCTTCGCGTATGATGTCGTCTCGTATCCGCAGCAATGGTATGCTGTTCGTCTCGCCTGGCAATCCTACTGCTAATGCAGTGATGCTACCGCCAAACTGACAAGCACTTACCATGGAGCAGTAGAATATCAATATCAACACTAGCGGCAGTTTCATGAGGAAAGTAAATGCCAGGATCATGAACACTGACACTCCTATTCCCGGTAGAAGTCCTGCGATGAATCCAGCGGAGACTCCTGCTAAGCAGGCTATTAGATGTTCTATTCCCATCAGTCGCTTTCTAATTCTTCTTCTGTATGATACCAGATGTAGTGCTTCGGACTGCTCAGTGTTGGAAAACCGCTGTGCCAGAACGACATGCTATGAGCATACAATGGTTTGACAGTTTTGTAAAGCTCAAATATGCCTCTGGTCCAGTTCTTGAAGAATTCGGTATTGCGATCTCGGACTGACCAATCGCTACAAGGCTTCCAGGGCGTGCTGTTGGTCAGATGCATGCCGGGAACATCCTTGATGCTCTTGAGACCATGATAAGGTCTGGGTAGGAAACGAGGACCATACAGTATCTTACCGAGCACATCTTCGTGTATCCGACTGAAGCACAATTCTTCGCTCTGTGCTAATATAGGATCTCCTGCTTGTCTTGCTTTCCGTATCATGTGCGCTTGTTTAAGCTGCATCTTGATAGTAGTAGGATCCCAATAGAACAGTTCTACCCACTGTGGAAGTCCTGGTTCTAATGCTCTAGGCAATACATGGTCCTGATGATTCGTCTCGCCATAGCGCATGAAATACCCTATCTCATCTCGGAACACGCCGGGCTTCTCTTTGCCTATAATGTGTCCGACACGCTTTCCTTTCTCAGTCATCACTCGCCAAGGACGATGAAGCAGATCATAGTCTGTCCTGGGCAGAGCAAATGGATCGATGCTGGCAGTGTGTCTCTTCTCGAACCATTTTGGATCCGATTCGATCATCTTCAGCAATGTATCTGTTGTATCAGCAAAAGTGATTTCGACATCGGGCCAATAGTTACCTTTGATATATTTTGCTACCGGCAGTGCTAGATTGTGGGGTTCTAAGCATTCCATATCGGTTGCTACGTTCTGTTTCTCGAACTCGGATCTAGCAGTGTTCACAGAACCTGCATGATACCGTATGAATAGTTGATCTATCTTCAGTCCTGCTCTGATGAAAGTCTGTGCAATGTTTCCGCTGTCATCGCCACCGCTGAAATGCAAAACGAGGTAATCATAATCGTTACGAAGCTGTCTAGCTCTTTGAGCGTACAGTTCGAATATATCTTCCTCGGGTTCTTTAGTTAGATCGACTGCAGCTAGTTCTTTCTCAAATATGTGCCAAGTCAGTTCTTGCCCAGACTTGATGCTATCCTGGAATGCTTCTAGCTTGTTGAAATATTCTCTATCTCCAACTCGATACACACCGACCTTGTGTACGTTTGTGTTTATTATCCTGGGATCGTTGATTAATGACAAGTCAGGCTCCACAATGTCTCTGAAGCAATGACCAAAGATCTGGCAGAGTGGAGCGCCAATCAGTCTTTCGAGTCCTATCTAGATAATCCATCAATCTAATAAATTTGTCTATCATAACAGGATCTTCCGGCCAATCTAGCCTACCTTCGAGAAATTTGTTCAATGCTACCACTCTCGGAGAATCTACTGATCGATTAAACTCGACGATCTCTTGCTTGGCAGATCTTGGTAACGAATCTATGCTCATGTATTCGGGAGAATATATCCATCGATATACTACGTTAGGACTATTCTTGTTATTGATTCTCCAGTGTTCTATCTCTGGTACACTAAAGATGTTTGGAAGCATGTAGCAAACGCTGGTTCCCCAGAAATATATATGGTCCTGGTTCATTACTATATCGAGGTTCTTCTCGAACGTTTCCCACTTTCCCCCATAACGTATCAGCTCGTAACGATGACCAACATCATCCATGCTACCTGACAGTCCTACACGTTTGAAATGCTTCCATCTCTCTATCAATTTTGGATTGACTACGCTGAGGTTGCTTGCTGGCCATAGCGTTATGTTCTTAGCAACATCGTGTTCGATGAAGAAGTCTAGGACCTTATCGTGGTCCTGCATGATGAAAGGTTCGCCGCCTAATATGGCTACGTCGATTAGATCGTCCTTGATCTCGTTCAATATCTTCCAAAAGTTCTCTGATTTGACATAAGGATCGAAGTTTGCTTTTAGCTTACCGTTGTCATTCCTCGTCAGCGTCCATTTGGTAGATAGATCACCGCCGGGTCCCTTATGGAAGTCTGGACCGAAGAATCCGTTATAATCTTCATACCATAACGTGCTTTCGGCTGGGCTACAATGCAAGCAGGCGTAGTTACAGAGATTTCCAAAACGTAGATCAAGCGTCTGTATCTTGACTTTGTCTATATAACCAGTGACTGGATCAGCGGATCTTATCAGTCTTGCTATCTCTTGATCTTCTGGAACTCTTCTCTGCAGGTTCTTCATCATGCCTGCGGGATTGGTCTTAATGTCCTTGCAGTTAACGCAGTGTTTATGCCACTTGCCCTGTAACTGATGTAATCTAATATCTTTATGTAGATCGCTGTTTAACACATCTTGTAATACAGCACCCTTGCCTATGTTATACCTGTCGCTGTTACCGAGATAACCTTGGGTAGATCTATCTTCGCACTGTTCGCGACAGACTACCATCTCTCCGGTATTCTTCGTGGATATCTCGCTCCAAGGATAGCTACAGAATACATCCTTGATGTCCTGGTATTTAGGTTTCTTTTCCATATTGTAGTTATCTGAGAAAATGGTGGGTGATGAGAGATTCGAACTCCCGACAACTGCTGTGTAAAAGCAGGGCTCTACCGCTGAGCTAATCACCCATGTTATAATAATAGCATATTTATCGAGCTTGTCAATCACTTAGTTAAATACCCGCATGGAACCTTTACAGTGCAAGTTGGCTGAGCTAAGCCTAAACCTCGATATGAGCGGCCAGATGAGTTGCTGCAATCTAAACAATCTCTATCTCAAGGATGAGCTAGGAAACACCCTTAGGTTAGATAAGGACAGCGTTCGATCTGCTTGGACCAGTCCTACACGTCGCAAGCTATTAGGAACTCTCGAGAAAGGCATACCTCATCCTTACTGCAGAGCATGTTGGAACATGGAAGCAGTGGGCAGCAAGAGCATACGCCAGCACTATAACACGCTGTTAGCGGATGTAGAGCCTCTACCATCCCAACCTCGCATCATGATCATCAAGCACGGCAACAAGTGCAACAGCGCATGTCGTAGCTGTAGCGCACACAGTAGCACGCTCTGGTACAAGGATGCTTATGCTATGGAAGAGACTGATGTGCCTTATAAGGTATGGCTCAAGCAATGGCGCAGCCATGAGGAGAGCTATAACGATAATCAGGATCTCAAGGAGACACTGGCAGAGTGGAGCGAGGGCATCGTGTTCTTCGATCTGTATGGGGGGGAGCCGTTGTTGCATCCGTTGACCTACGATATCGTAGATCATGCTGTCACGTCAGGACATGCAGCAAACCAGGACATTCAGATGCATATCAACGGCACGATATGGAATGATAAGCTGGTGGAGCAGTTGAAACAATATAAATCAGTTAGCATAGGCTACAGTGTAGATGCCGTAGGCGGGCGTAACGATTATATCAGGATGGGTAGCAAGTGGGATGTAGTATTGTCTAACCTAGAACGCTGGTTAGAGGTAGCTAGGAATCATCCTAACTTCAGTGTATCCATCAAATGCACAGGCATGAGCCATAACGTGTACTACCTAGGTGAGACGTTTGATTTCTTCAGTCGCATGGATGTTCCTATGTATTTCACTAATCGTGTGACTGATGTAGACAAGCGTGAAGCTAACATGATGTATCTTCCCGAATTTGCGAAGCAAGCAGTCATAGACAAGTTAATGTCGTACGAACCATTGCCTAAGTATAAGGATCTATGGGAAGATCAGAGAGATTGTACCATACGCTTCATCAGCAAGAAGCCTACCGATCACGACACGTTTGTTGATAGTTTCTGGATACGCAATCGCAAGCTGGATCTAATGCGTAGGCAAGACTATGGTAAGGTATTTCCGGAATTCAATGTTATATTGGAAGATCATTATGTTGGTGCCCAATGAGGGATTCGAACCCCCGACCTACGGTTTACGAAACCGTTGCACTACCTCTGTGCTAATTGGGCAGGAAAGGATTAGTCTCTAGTCCTACCTGTATCGCTGTCCTGTGTCCAGGAATGTTCTCTACGCTGTGTGGAAATCTCGCATCCAGTATCACCCAAGTGTTCAACGGTATCACGATGCTATCTGATTCTACTAGTTCGTCCTCATCGCCCCAGATCTCAGCACGTTCGAAGACTGTTCGTCCGTCCTTAGAATCCCAGAACACAGTTCTGTGATCCTCGCCGCCCGACTCTAATAGATAGATCATAGCAAATGATCTAGTCCTGTCGGTGTGTGGAGGATGCCTATGACCTGGATCAATGCTTCTATGCAGTCTCAGCGTCTCATATTTGCTCACGATATGTTCCTCAACCCACTCTATTAATCTCTGAGATAGATCGATACCAGGAATGCGTTTCAGACCGTTTGCTGTATATTCTTCCATGGTATGTTTCTTGAGATAGTTCTTCATGGATTGACTGTGCGAACTGGTCATGTATTGTTTGAACTGAGAATTATCCTCGTCTACTGCTGCTAGCGTCTCTTCGATCATGTCCTCGGGCACCTGAGGTAGATGATCCAGTATCATGTAGCGCGGGGAGATTATGGAATAATCGTGATATTGATCTGTCATTGAATCTGCCTTTCGATGATACTTAGTGGTTGCGCTGCGGAATCGAACCGCTCTTGGCATTTTGAAACCTACTCCACCTCTCGGCGTCTCGGATTTCCTGTGCTACCATTACACTAGACGCAAACTTGGTGGGCCGTCCTGGAATCGAACCAGGCATGCTATAAGCGGGGGATTTACAGTCCCCGGTATCACCTTGATACTTCCGACCCTTAACTCTCATTATCATATTAACATAATTGGATGATATGTCAACCGTTAATCTTGGTACCCAGTGATGGATTCGAACCAACTCCTCCAGATCCACAATCTGGTGTGCTGAACCAACAACACTAACTGGGCATTATCTAATAATAGCACAGTATCAGAATATGTCAATACCATAGATCTCTAATGTCTCTGTGACCCCGTGCCATAGATAGTAAGCGGCCATTGCCAATAACACGAATCCAACATAGCGGAACATGATCCGGCTGGTCATGCCCTTACCAATGCGCTCGTAAGCATAAAGTACAGCCGCTAGCACAGGGACACCTGCAGCGAGTCCGATGATCACTCCCGTGGGATCTGTCTTGATGTTAGATCCAAGGAACACTGTGGACTCTAATGCTTCACGCAGCACGATGAGAAACACTGTTAGGTGTATGGTCCATATGCTGCTGTCCTTCACTTCGTTAGCATGCTCCTTCGCATGATCAAAGATCGCTCGACTGTTAAAGAAGATATAGATCAGCACGAATGCAGTGACTATCTTGAACATGTTCTCGATGTGCTCCATCCACGGCCATATCGCGTCCAGCACGAACCAGCCTGCAGCCAGCGTCAGCACCCATGTCGCTACGAAGTTGAAATTGATATGGTTCTTGTATTCCTTAGGGAGAGCAGAAACAATCATGCCTGTGAGCAACAAGCTCTCGAAGCCTTCTCGAACTAATACAAGTGCAGTGCTGGTGACGGTGCTTAACATGGCGGTTCCTTAAAAGTATATGGCGATCCGGAAGGGATTCGAACCCCTGACACCAGCTTTAGGAAAGCTGTGCTCTATCCTGCTGAGCTACCGGACCATATCAACATTGTAACATATACTGTTAGTTAGTCAATAAGTATCCTGTAACAGGATATGATTGGTCGAGTTAAATATCGGATGATTTTACCCTGTAAAGAGAACAAGATCGAACATAATCTAGTGTTCTTCGATCATCCAGAACACGTTAGTCGAGATCACCTGGTAGATCAACAGATATTGTTAGATCCTCGAAAGATGTATCTAAGATTTGAAACAATCTGTCAACACGTCGATATCAGCAGATATTTCCTGTTCGTCGTGCATTTCAGAAACGATTTCCGGGACTTTCCTTATGATTACATCGATCGATATCGTAAGCATGCAGTTGCACATGATCTAATATTTCGAATAGTGATGTTTGAACCAGGAGAAGCTCCTACCTATCGTTGGGATATGAGACAGGTAGTTGATACGCTTGTATCTTCTTATGCATTGGATCGCTATGCTATCATATTCATGAGTGGTGCTCAACACCAGTTTTCCGATCCGTTCATCAATAGCATATGTTATGATGCTATAGGTTTTGAGGACATGTGGAAATCTATTAGACCTTGGCGTATACCTACGCATCATTATATTAGTCTAGCTCGCAGGGCTAAACCACACAGGATAGTTGCTACCGTAGAGATGCTTGATCGACGGCTGGACAATTTTGGTCACATGAGCTTAGGAGCTGCAGGTGATAATGCCTGCGAACCTAGATTTAGATATCTCATACCCGACCGATATCTAGATAGATTTCCTATTAGGCTAGATCACGATAACGTGACTGATGATCTGATGTATGATACGACAGATGATCGTATCACTGATGCGTTTGTTAATGTGATAATGGAAACCAGCTTCGAGCGAGATCCTTGGAATAACGAAACTTGGAACGTGCCATTCATGACAGAGAAAACCAGCAAGGCTTTCCTTCTAAGACAAGTGCCGATCATGATATCTCATCGGTATTCCTTGACTTTCCTCAGAGAACATGGATTCGATCTGTTCGATGATATCATCGATCATAGTTACGACAACGAGGCTAGACCGGAAACCAGGATAAAGATGGCTATAGATCAATTACAGATCATATGCAGCAAGGACATCACGCATTGGCAGGATTATAAGATCGCTAATCAACACAGATTCGATAAAAACAATAATATCATGCAGTCGATGATATTAGATAGAGATCTAAATTCTGCTCGCAACCTTAGCAAGGCATTGACATACTCAAATTCTACAACAGTTTATAATATAGATCATCGTACGATGAATTCTGTATGGTTAGAAACAGGTTGCTATCGCAATGATCAATATGGTTATGTCAATCAAGTCTTAGAACAATGTGATATCAGCAGATTCTTTCTATTCATTATTGATCAAAACGGGCTCGTCGGCGATGGTGTATTTCCAGAAGAACTACTTAAAGAATATCAGAGACATGCTGAGCATAATAATCTCATCTTCGTCGTCGTGTTCGTAAATCTACAGGAAGCGCCTACATATCCTCATACATTCAAACCGATGGTAGATAGCATATCTCAGAGATATAACATACCGTTAGAAAGAATGATCATCTTCGGTGGCGCACAGCATCAGTTTGATACCCCTATACAGAACGCACTTACTCTTAAGGTTGCAGCCAAACCGTATCTATGGATCGATTCGAATCCATACAATGATCACGCACAACATAGCAATCAGCCCACACATCATTTCATAAGCCTAGCGAGACATCCTAAGTTCCATAGGATAGCTGCCACTGTAGAGATATTGGATAGAGGATTACAGGATCTGGGATACATGAGCTTGGGCAGCACGGAGAACAGGTATTTCTGGGAAAATCTAAGCGCCGTCCCTGCGCGATATCACCCACTCGTGCCTATGATCTTGGATCATCAGGATGTACAGGAACAGGACATATACGGTAGCACGGATGATCGGATGGTGAGAGCATTTGTGAATCTAGTGATGGAGAGTGCATACGAACCTAGACCTTGGGGGCAAGGCTTATGGAACGTGCCGTTCATGACGGAGAAAACCATGAAGCCTTTCATATGGGGACAGGTTCCTGTGTTCGTAGCACATCAGCATAGCTTAAAATTCTTGAGGGATTGGGGGTTTGATCTATTCGAGGACATCGTGGATCATAGCTATGACTGCGATCCCGATTCAGCTGGTCGAGTAGTGTTAGCGATAGATCAGCTAGAAAAGATATGCAAGATGCCGATAGAACATTGGCAGCAGTATAAGACAGATAACATGCATAGATTCAATCACAATGCTGATATGGCTCGAAAGGTCATGCATGAGCAGGAGCTGGTAGCGATACCTAATTTTAGGAAAGCATTAGAATTGGCTGGAGGACAGAGACTCGAACCTCAGACATCCAGAGCCTGGCGTTCTACCAACTGACTATTTCCCGATATAATGTTGGCTGGGGGACAGGGACTCGAACCCCGACTGGCGGAATCAAAATCCGCTGATCTACCAATTAATCTATCCCCCAATATAGTGTTAGCAAGAGGCCGGTGAGGTATCCGCCAATCTATTGAAGCTGCCCGTTCTCCGTTTGCTTTCCTTACCTCTTGCTAATGTTGGCTGGGGAACAAGGACTCGAACCTCGGACATCCAGATTCAGAGTCTGGCGTTCTACCAACTGAACTATTCCCCAATCGCTTGGTGCTAATGGCTGGTTTCGAACCAGCTTTGGAGACCTTATGAGGATCTTACGATGCCAAACCGTCCCACTAGCATATCTTGGTTGGC
>Ga0114975_10000664_pt1 | contig 25710 bp, 22 predicted proteins | sample S_130626_EF_Meta_FD_87031 | JGI IMG/M metagenome (GOLD analysis project Ga0114975, IMG submission 87031) | Freshwater microbial communities from Lake Simoncouche, Canada to study carbon cycling - S_130626_EF_MetaG | ecosystem: Environmental > Aquatic > Freshwater > Lake | place: Lake...
AAAAAATAAAGGTCAATGCTGCATCTATCAAGGAACAAATCATATTGTTTTTACGATGTGATATCGAAAACCCCGCATTTGATAGTCAGACCAAAGATTTCATGAATACACCATCCGCGAAATTCGGCTCTAGTTGTACAGTCAGTGATTCATTCATAGAAAAAGTAGCAAAGATGGGTGTCATGGATGTTGCCATGTCTTTGACAGAAGCCAAAGAAAACAAACAGGCTAAGAAAACCGATGGTTCCAAAACAAAAACTATTCGTGGTATCGCAAATTTCATCGATGCCAATTTCAGTGGCACGGTCCAATCCAAAGATTGTATTTTGATTTTATGTGAGGGATTATCGGCTATGTCTGGAATCGTTTCTGGACTTTCTAGTAATGACCGTAATACAATTGGTATTTATCCACTCAAGGGAAAACTATTGAATGTTCGTGGAACAGCTGTCAAAAAAATAGCCGAAAACAAAGAAATTACAGATATTAAAAAAATCCTGGGTTTGGAAACAGGTAAACAATATAATACAATCGCGGATGTCAATCAAAATCTCCGTTATGGTAAAATCATGTATATGACTGATCAGGATTTGGATGGCTCCCATATCAAGGGTCTTTGTATCAATTTGTTCCATAGTGAATGGGCTAGTTTGATCAAAATTCCTGGGTTTTTATCGTTTATGAATACGCCGATTTTACGTGCGAAAAAAGGACAACAAGTAAAGTTGTTTTATAATGATGGTGAATATGAAACCTGGAAACAGACATTTGGACCAGCTGGACCGACTGGGTGGACAATCAAATACTTCAAGGGTCTTGGTACTTCTACTTCGGCAGAATTCAAAGAATATTTCGCTAATAAAAAAATAGTTGATTTTGTTTATACTGGCCAAACCAGTGATGATACGATTGATAAAGTATTCAATAAGGAGCGACCAGATGACCGTAAAACTTGGTTAGAAAATTATGACAAGAACGCTTATTTGGATACAAATCGTCCAAATGTTCAATACGAAGAATTTATCAATAAAGAAATGATTCATTTCAGCACATATGATTGTGCTCGTTCGATTCCCAATATGGTAGATGGTCTTAAGACGTCACTTCGTAAGATTTTGTTCAGTGCATTCAAACGTAAACTGACGAGTGAAATTAAAGTAGCTCAATTTTCAGGGTATGTATCAGAACATTCGGCATATCACCATGGCGAAGCCAGTTTGAATGGAGCTATTGTAAATATGGGACATAATTTCGTTGGGTCGAATAATATTAATTTGTTGGAGCCGAATGGACAATTTGGTTGTCTATCACCTGAAACGCCAATAATAATGTGGGATTCTTCTATTAAAAAGGCTAAAGACATAGTTGTCGGCGATTTATTAATAGGAGATGATGGTACAAAAAGAAAAGTTATTAAAACTACAAATGGTATCGATGAAATGTATGAAATTATAAGTGAAAATGGAAAAAAATTTGAAGTAAATAGTCAACATATTTTAACATTACAATTCAATAATAATGCAGTAATAAAATGGAAAGAATCAAATAAATCATGGTTTATGTTATATTTTGATAATAAAACTATAAAAAATAAAACAATGAATACAATCGAAAGTTCTAAAAAAACAACAGAACATTATAACAAAACTAAACTAACTAAACAAGAAGCATATTTGGAAATGGAAATATTTAGAAATAATATTATAAAAACTTATAATTGTAATAATTTAATTGATATAAAACTCGAAGATTATATGAAATTGTCAAATTATAATAAAAAACATCTTATGATGGTAAATAATTTGAAATGTATAGATTGGGATAAAAAAAATGTCCCTATTGATCCTTATGTTTTTGGTGTATGGTTAGGTGATGGTGACCACAACGGTCACGGTATTACAAGCATTGACGAAGAAATTGTTAAAGCATTTGCACTATGGTTAGACACTATAAATTCTGAAATGACACATCATGAAAATTCAGGACGCGAAGACTGTTACCATTATGGTATAAGAAGAAAAGGTTCTGGTAAACAAATGTCAATTGGTGATGAAAACAATAGTTCGACTACTTGTGCAGCTTGTATTAATTCTAAAAATAAAACAAATTTTGCATGTGATTTTCATTTTGTTAAATGTGAAGAAGTTAAAAATTATGGTTATACGATTGATGGTGTGAAAAGAAGTGATTTAAATCCATTTAAAGAATTATTAAAAAAACATAATTTGTATAAAAACAAACATATACCAGACATTTATATACATAATGATGAAGAAACACGCTTGAAATTACTTGCTGGGTTTATAGATACAGACGGAACTATAAAACAAAATGATATAGCACCTAGTTTTGAAATTTCGCAATCAGATAGATTACATGCAAATTTAATTGATAAACTTGATTTTATAGCTCAGAGTTTAGGATTTGCAACTTCTATTACATATTCATCTAATAATTCATTTACAAAAGATGGTCTAAATAAAAAAATGAAAAATTTAAGAATATTTGGTAATGATTTACATCGCATTCCTACATTATTAAAAAGAAAACAAATAAACTGTGAAATTATTAGAAAAAGAAAAACAATGCATTATACAACATTTAAAATCAATCCATTAGGTAAAGGTGAATTTTATGGTTGGAGTATTGACGGAAATGAGCGTTTCTTGCTTGGCAATTTTGTAGTTACTCATAATAGTAGATTACATGGCGGTGATGATAGTGCATCTGAAAGATATATATTTACTATGTTGAATTCGCTTACTAGATATTTATTTCCAGAAGCAGATGATGCTATTTTGAGTTATTTGGATGATGATGGTACCGTTGTCGAGCCAGAATATTATGTTCCGATTATTCCATTTGCATTGATCAATGGTATTTCTGGTATTGGAACAGGGTTTTCATGTAACATCGCTCCATACAATCCAAAGACTATTATTCAATATTTGAAAAACAAATTATCGAAACAATCTACTGATGGCGTTGAGTTTGTCCCATATTATGAGGGCTTCAAAGGAACTATCCATAAGATCGCTGAACAAAAATATTTGATCAAGGGTCTCTATGAAAAAATCAGCGATGACAAAATTCGAATCACTGAATTACCAGTTGGAACATGGACAATGCCATATACTACATTTTTAGAAAGTCTCATGGATGGTAGTAGTGTCGACAAAGCTGGTAAGAAAATCCCACCTAGTATCAAGGACTTCACATCGGTTTGTACAGAAGTATCTATCGATTTCACTGTGGTATTTCCAAAAGATAAATTAGCGGACTTGGAAAATTCTAGGGATGCAAATGGTTGTAATGGTGTTGAAAAACTATTGAAACTATTTACAACCGTTAGTACAACAAATATGCATATGTTTGATTCCAATATTAAATTACATAAATACAATACCGTTGAAGAAATAATCGAAGATTTTTATAATATTCGATTATCGACTTATCAAAAAAGAAAGGACTATCTAGTGGCTGATATGGAAAAGAAACTAGTGAAACTATCGAACCGTGCAAGATATATTCAAGAAACATTGGCTAGTAACATAGACCTTCGTCGTAAGACCGCGGAACAAGTGACTGCACTTTTGACGAGTATGAAGTTTGCACTCTATGACGGTGACTATAAATATTTAGTCAAGATGCCAATGGACTCAGTTACTCAAGAAAATGTATCTAATATAATGAAAGAAAAGGCGGATACAGAAATGGAATTAGCAGAACTCAAGGGAACTACTTTGGAAAAAATGTGGTCGAAGGAGCTCGATGAACTGGAAAAACAATATGATATTTATAAGAAAAAACGCGAACAGATACAAGCAGGTAGCATTAGTGTTGAAAAGAAAAAGATGGTTATCAAAAAGAAATAAAACAGTTATAAATAATTAGGTATTTTGTATTGATATTTAGTAATTACATGTTTTTTTTATGTATATATATTATATAATGCCAAGTTCACGTAGTCCAGGAACTAAACATAATAAAAGTTCTAGTAAAAGTAGATCTAAATCACCAAAAAGATCAAATAAAACAGTAAAAAAAACAGTAAAAAGATGTAATAAAATGCCTGAACACCGTATTAAAAATCTAATCGAATTTGAAAAGATTTCTGATTCAGCTTCAAACATAAACCGTAGTCCAAGATATTATGAAAAATTAAAAGCCCGTTTAGAAACATTATGTTTTCCAAAAAATGCACAATGGGAAAAATTAGGTACTCTTAGTACAGCACTTTATGCTGCAAATAATAATTTATAAATACCATAAACCCTTATTTTTTATGGCATTTATTTTCGTATCTATCCCGATAATCCAATTTGCATGTACAAATGCCAATTTTTTTGTTTTATCTTTGTTTTTATGAAAATTCTTTTTGAAATCACTGAATTCAATAGACAAATCTATTAGTTCTGGTTTATCAAAATAAATCAACCCATTCGGAAAACGTTCCAAGTCAAACATCGTCGTTTTAAATACTCCTGGGTTATGAAATAAAAAATAATTAACAAAATGTTGATCTGGTATTTGCCAGTTCATCCCTTTGTATACATAGTCTGTCATATCCAATGTTTTTTGATTAGAAAAATACAGCATACAGCCAGTGCAGTTTTGTATTTGGTGAACATCATTCTGAAAAACAATATCATATCCCTTTCCAACATATTCTGGATATATATTATTTAGATTATCGAGAACAACAGTATCCACATCCAAATACCATACAGATTTGTATGTTTTTAAACTTTCATTGATAAATTTATATCTCAAAAACGAGAACTCTACGAAATCTGGATTACCAAAAGTCTTTTGATTCGTAGAAAATTTGGCGTCGTTTATAAACGTACATTTAAAACCATGGGATTTTACTATTTCATAAGTCGATTTATCAGCGATAAATGCCATATAGTTCTCAATTCCTTGGTTTTTTATTGATTTTAAATGATTTAATCCAAGTTCTCTAGAACCTTGATCAAAACAACATAAAAATAATAAATCTTCGGTTGTTGATTTATCAATCGAAATTGTTTTTACTGTTTCAATATTAGTATTTTGAGAACCTGGAAATAATTTGTTGGAATTATTAGAAAAACTATCAAAAGTTGACATTGTAATATTTATATTTTTATATTTATATTGATAAAAATATAAATAGATTTTCAATGCTATTTATATCAAAAAACAATGTTCTCGTTTATACCAAATGAATTGTTTATAACAAAAACAAATGTGGTATATCCACCTTTTAAAAATGGATTTTATATGGAAGAGTATTTTTTGAATCATGTATCTACAAAAAACATAACCATGGATAAACAAGGACGTCGTTACATACCCGCATTATGGACTAATTTTCAAATAGAGCAATGGTTTCCACAACGTTATGAAGAAATGCAGAGAACCTTGGATAAATGGATATCAGAAAACCCTAGTAAAAACGGCTATTTTACGGTTGTTCAACATGATGATGGACCGATGTTGCGACTTCCATCTAATACAATTATATATGGTGCATGTACCGGTAATCTTCAACTTCCATTGATTTATCAAGATCTATCAAACAAATTAGAGAACATTCCCAAAAAAACATTCAAAAACAAGTCGATTCTATGTTCTTTTGTTGGAAGTATTACACATAATGTTCGTAAAACTATCATAGAAACTTATCAGAAAAACCTGAAATTCAAGTTCTCGATCAATCATGGTTGGACAAACAATGTAGCAGTCGATAATCAAAAAACATTTATAGATTATACTGTGAATTCTAAGTATGCATTGGCACCACGAGGGTATGGCAGATCAAGCTTCCGTTTTTTCGAAATATTCAAACTAGGAACGATTCCGGTTTATGTATGGGACGATACAGAATGGCTACCATATAAAAATGTTCTCGACTACGATAAATTTTGTATTAGTATTCATATAAGTGAAATAGATTTATTAGAAGAGCTATTGATGAGTATAAATCAAACACAATACGAAAAAATGTTCTCAGAATATGAAAAAATAAAACATATGTTTGAACTCGAATATATGTGTGAATATATTTGTGGAGAAAAAATACCAAGCCAAGAATCATGTCTAGGTGTTGGTAAAGGATTTATTGAATCAGATAATGATGTAATCAATATAACATTTTAGAGATGTATGTTATTTATACATTTTCACATTTCAAATACTGATAATTCGTTCATATATTATACAATTTATAAATGATATAATATATGATTTATATAATAATTACTACATCCATAAACAACAAATACGGTATACAAAACAACATTCATAGAAAAGACAGATATATTGAAAGTATAAAACAAGTATTGCAATTAGTTAAAAATGATCTAGATATCAAACCGATTATAGTTGAAAATAACGGATTAAGACAAACAATTTTAGACGGATTTAATTGTGATATTTGTTATACAAATAATAATAACAAAATGTGTTTTCATAAAGGAGAAAATGAATTATTAGATATAAAAGAAGTAATTAATAGATATAAAATTCAAGATGATGATGTTATTATAAAACTAACTGGACGATATAAGTTATTAAATTCAAACTTTATAAATTTGATCAAAAACAATATCAATAATTATGACGCATTTGTTAAATTTTTCAATGTCTGCACACACCAATATTTATTTGATGATTGTGTATTAGGATTATATTCGATTAAATGTAAATATCTCAAAAATTTCAATTATACTTTTACAAAAAGCCCTGAATGTGAATTTGCCGAATATATAAGAAAAAATATAAATCAAAATAAATTGATGGAAATAAAACAATTGGAATTAGAATGTTGTTTCGCAGATGATTTACGGATATTAGTTGTATAATAAATAATATAAATATAGATATAAAAATATAACATTATGTATAAAAAATGTCTAAAAAAATCGCATTCATTACTGGAATTACTGGACAAGATGGTTCATACTTAGCTGATTTTTTATTAGAAAAGGAATATATTGTACATGGACTCATACGTAGATCATCATCTATTAATACAAATCGAATCGAACATATATTTTCGAATCCTTGTTTAAAATTACATTATGGTGATTTGACTGATAGTAGCTGTTTAATTTCGATTCTTGCTAATATCAAAAATCAATATGCAGAAATGGAACGTCTAGAAATCTATAATTTAGCAGCACAATCACATGTCAAAGTATCATTTGAAATGCCTGAATATACAGCAGATACAGATGCTTTTGGCACATTGAAATTATTGGAAGCAATCCGTATCAATAATCTCGAAAAAATAGCCAGATTTTATCAAGCATCTACAAGTGAATTATATGGTTTAGTACAAGAAATTCCACAGAGAGAAACTACACCATTCTATCCACGTTCTCCATATGGAGTCGCAAAACTATATGCATACTGGATCGTAAAAAACTATCGAGAATCATATAATATGCATGCTACGAATGGTATTTTGTTTAATCATGAATCCGAACGTAGAGGTCATAATTTTGTTACAAGAAAAATAACAATCGGACTTAACAAAATTTTAAAAGGCGAAACTGACCGTCTAGTAATGGGTAATATAGATTCACAACGTGATTGGGGACATGCAATGGACTATGTAGAAGGCATGTGGAGAATATTACAACATGATAAACCAGATGATTTTGTTTTAGCAACTGGTGAAATGCATAGCGTACGTAAGTTTATAGAAACCGCGTTTAAATTGAAAGGAATCGATATAAAATGGAAGGGCGAAGGTATCAATGAGATAGGTTATGATGAAAAAACAGGAAAAGAATATATATTTATAGACGCCAAATATTTCCGTCCAGCCGAAGTTGAGCTATTGATAGGTGATGCTACCAAGGCGAAAACTATATTAGGATGGCAACCTAATATTAAATTTGAGGAATTAGTAAAACGAATGGTTGATCAGGATTGTCCTAGTTTTTAGACCTTTTAATATTTACAACTTTTCTCATGGTAAACGCCGTGTTTTTGATTTATTATTGCCATTCTTTGCTATATAATTTTCTCGTTTAGTATTATTTCTTTTACCACCACGGCTAGCACTTTTCTTTTTAGATTTTTTTATTTCATTTTTTTCGTCATGAAAACCAAATACCATTTCTTCAATTTCGTCCATAGGAATTTTGTTTTGTTTAATTGTTTGCTTACAAAGACCTTGTAAGGTTCCTACCATTCCTCTATTTGAAGTTTTACTAATTTCTTCTAATACTTTCTCTATTTCTGCTATTGGTTTGTTACATTCTTCTAAATCCTTTATTAAATCATTTATACATTTTTTGATATAATCCTTCCTTTCATTTATTTTTGTTTTTAATAATATTTCCATTTCTGCTATTGGTTTGTTACATTCTTCTAATTCCTTTATACATTTTTTGATATAATCCTTACTTTCGTTGATTTCATTTGTTTTTTTTTCAATTATTCTATTCATTGTGCCATATTTATCTCTTAAATCTTCTGGGTCTACACATTCGTATTTAGAATTTACCTGTTTCAATTGTTCTAATACAGAATTAAGTACGTTATTATGATCTGATATAGCTTTTTTAATAGCAGCACTCATCTTTACCTCTTTCAATTGATCCAATACAGAAACTTTCAATTGTTCCAATACATTATTATGATTTAATATAGATTCTTCAATAGCAGCACTCATATTATATATATATGTATATATAATTTCATAAAAAATGGGCATTTCAAATATGTAAATTATTATTAGTAAAATTATATAAATACTTTGATATGATATTTATATAATGGAATTTGAAAAGCCATCTGCAACTGGATATACAATTTATTCGAAATCTAGGTGCCCTTTTTGTACAAAAGCCAAGGTTCTTTTAGAAGAAGAGCCATATACAATAATTGATTGTGATTCATATTTGGTTGATGATACTATAAAACAACAATTTTTATTATTTATTGAAAATCTAATCGGCAAAGAATATCGTACATTTCCAATGATATTCAAAGATGGTGTATTTATTGGTGGTTTCAATGAAACAAAGGTATATTATGAAAAAGAAAATGCATTCAAAAATGATTTTTAGTAAGTATACAAAATGGTTTATACCCAAGGTTTCAGTTCCAATTGCTTATATTCACGATCATGATGACGAGGAATCTCCAAAGGTACTACTAAAGTACTTTGATCTTGACAGTAACGTACATATCCTACGGCTTCATTATAAACAGTAGGTATAGCATAATCTAATACCAAATGGTTCAAACGTTCAACTTGTTCTGTTATATCAGTTTCACGATGTTCTGCATACTGTAAATATATACTGCGCATAATAATTTTCAATGTGTCTATATTTTGTGGACCAATAACGAAACGTCCATCTGATTTTTTATGTACCCCGGCACGAAGACCATTTTGTATTATTTGAATATTACCAGCTGAAAAAAATACTTGAGACAATATATTGGTCTCCCAAATGCCGTCTAATGCTTCTCTATATTCAGTAGTTTTGTTTTTTATAGCTAAACGTTCTTGCATTTTGAATTGTGCATCTGGACTAGGCTGTTCAATTATATTAACACGACCATTATATTTATCCATGTCTATTATTTTATTAACGTAATTTATGTTATAATCACTCATTATATAAACTTACTTAAGAAATAAAAGTTGAGAAAAAACAGAAATACTAAATAATATAATATTTAGTATTTAGTAAAATACTTATGTATCAATAATATATAATGGATTTATTTTACATTATTGTATTATCAATTTTAATTGCATTTTTAATAATCGTATTATCATATTATGGAATTGTTTTACAAAAAAGAGTAAAGGAAAGTAAAGATTATCCACCACAACCACCATCAGCATGTCCTGATTATTGGTCATTGAATATAAATGGAAAATGTATGATACCTACAACCGGTTCAAAAAATACAGGTAGTATTTATGGCACTAATAATCAAGTAACATTGAATACTAATACTACATATGGATATGTAGATGGTACTATTGATTTCAATGGTAATGGTTGGAGTACTGGTGGTGCTAATGCCATATGTAATAAAAGAAAATGGGCAAATATGAATGGTATTGTTTGGGATGGTGTAACCAATTTTAACGGGTGTAATTAATAAAAAAATTCAAAAATATATTTTGAATTTTTTCATCTATGATTAGGAAAATAATTATCGAGCATAAATTTTGAAAATAAGCATAACAACCCATAAATATATATATTGAATAATATAATAATTCTATAATTGAAGGTAGTTTCAAATGGCGGATGATAACAAACCAGACCCAATATAGATCCACTTAATAATTGTAATATTTGGGCTACCGTTATATACATACGCATTTGTTTGATATTTATTTTGAATATTGTCATCAAATAATAAAAATACATAACAGTATGTACACCAGAATTAAACAATGATCCAAACATAAACATATCAACATCATAGTTGTATCCCAAATGCCAACATATTACTGCGCCTATATGATGATATTTTTGTAAAAAGATCGGTTTTCTGCCTTTACAATAAAGCAAAAACGTGTCAAAATATTCATAATATTTTGATATATAAAACCAATATATGATTGTTTTGATATGTGGTTGTGACATATATACTGTATGGCCTCCATGAATTCCCTGTATCAATATTACTTTAGATAATGATATAAATGTATATGCACTGAACAATGTCAATGCACTGTTATGAAAAATAGAAAAATAATATATAAATTTTGGATAAATAATATTATTGTATTTTTTGTTACAAAAAGATTGCTCCAATAATGCGGATACATATATATAGAATATTGTTCCGGTTATAGGTGCCAACATATTATATATAAAACCAACGCTTTTTTTAAATATTTTACGTAAATATATTTATATCATTGATAACATCAGCATAAAATGACGGTGTATTCATAATATATATTATATATTATATTATGAAATTTGCTTAACGGTAATAATATCCGCGATCACGTAATAGTAAAAAGGGTAACAAATAATCGGAATACCTGTTATCATCATAATAATAATGATAATGGTAATAATATTTACTACGTGAGCGATTGTTATGACTTCTACTACTATCACTACTTGAACTGCTACTACTTGAACTACTACTTGAACTACTACTACTTGAACTAGAGCTATGACCTCTATGGTGGTGTCGGTGGCTTCGGTGGTGTCTAGACATCCTACGAATATATAATATCAAATCAAAAAACATTTTTAAAATATTATAATTTTCCTAAACGCACAAACGATAAATGGTTTGTAAACTACAATTATTGATTGAAAAAATACAATATTAGTTATTAAATTTTATTACCCTCATAGGTTCTCCTAATTCAGAATCTAATTTTGATAACTCAACTGGATATTGATAAAGTGAATATTTACGTTTATTATTTTCGATTTGCTCATTTAATTCCATAATTTCATATTTAAGATTACGTAAATTACGTATTTCTGGTTGAATTTCTTTTACTTGAATATGAACAGCTTGTTTTAATAACTCTTTGTTTTGTGTATTTTCATATTCTTTCAATAATGCATTTACGCGCTCAATTAAATGGAATATTTCATCATTCTTTTTTCCAATCAAATGTTTTTTATCAATACTATGAAATAGTTCATCATTTCTATCGAGTAATTTTTTATAAATGCTACTATTTGAATTGAATTCTTCTAATTCCTTTTTGAATAACTTGATAGATTCTTGTTCCGTAGTATAATTGAAAAGAGTATCCAATTTTTGACGAATAATTTTTTCTTTCAATTCTTCATTATCTTCGTGAAATATTTCTAATATATAATTCAACTGCATATTTGATTCACCTACAAAAATTTGTATATCCAACCCACATGGTTTTGCACTATCTCCACAAATGGCATTATATCTACCGTTTTTTTTCGAAAATACAGTTCCTACTGGACGTTTACATTTCATGCATGGTGGTTTTATAGTAAGTACATCTCTCTTTGCTTGTCGTTTTGTATCGGCCTTTTCAAATATCTTTTTCTTCATATCATGAATCATGTTTTCATATGTACTTTTCAATTTAAAGTAATCATTCAATGCATCTTTTACATTTTTTTGTTTTTCCTTGGGTTCATTGTTTTCAACTATAGCTGCCGCGCTAGAATTACGAAATTCAATACTTGGCGTATTTTCCATTTGAAAATCGACTATTCCTTCTGGTAAATTTTCAATTACTGTAATCGGATTATTCGATACTATTAATTTCTCTAATCGAATTACACCACTTAGGTTCAAACTCGACAAATTATTATTACTACAATTCAATTCTTTGATATTGGATGGAATGTTGTCAATAGTCGTTAATTTATTATCATTTATAATCAATGTTTGTAGATTCGTCAATGAACTCAGATCGAAATCCTCCAAATAGTTATATGGTATTTCTACTCTAGATATATTATTTGGCAACCCATCTAATGAAACTAGTAAATTATCTGGACATTCGAATTCCAATAATGATTCTGGTAATCCTATTATACTTGTAATATCACCCTTGGTCAGTACAATTTTTGTAATATTGGTTATACCATAATCTTTGAGAACACTGAAATCTAAATCTCCATGTAATGATTCTAAAATAGTTATATCACGTGATGCTTTATTGAATTTTTCTAAAAAATCTTTCAAATATGCTTGTGCGGTATTATTTTCTTTTAATATATTGTCTCTTTGTTCTTGAATAATATTCATAATATATATTGTCAATATATATATTATGATGTTGTAAACGGTAAATTTGTTATGCCAGTCATTTGTGACTCATCCATGTTCTTTTTGTCCTCTTTGAAATGACGTATTTTTGATAAAACATATTCTTGATCCTTGATAAGCTTTTGTTTTTGTTCATAATCTGATAATTTTTGTTTACTCGAATAATATAATCCTAAACCAAATATTACAACTATTGACACTAAAATACCTATATTGAATACATAATAATAAATACTTACTCGTTTTGAATGACACTTTTGTAATGTATCATATAAATAATTTTTCACGTTCGGTTCTATTAAATTTATATTATCCATTTTTATAATAATAAAAACGATTATTTTATTAGTATAAAAAACGCTAAATATTTATCAAAATTGTTGTAAATATAAATTTACAGAAAAATAACAAAGTATGGCTAAAATAATAGAAACTATCCATATAGGAATAACGGTTTTATTACGATACCCTACACCAAATTCGCGAAATCCGCCTTCTTTTGTATATAATAATCCTGGTTTCAAATAGTGAATAATAGAAAAAATAAATAAAAACATCAATATGGCTATACTTATTTTATTATATCTTACAAATTGTTTTGTTTGTAGCATATTATATATTGTTATCTATAAAATCAATATATAATATTTTGTAGGTTTTTACATAGTTTTCATTGATACTAATCTTCTGGGAAATCATCTTCGGCTTCATCACCGTAATAATCACCATCCATAAAACCAGCGCCCATATCTGTAAAATCATAATCATCACGCCCGATACCAGCATCTTCTGCATTTTGGTTATTTTCATCTAAAGCATTCAATTGATAAATATCCAATAATTCTTCGTTTATATTATCTAACATTCCTGCGCCACGAACTTCTTCATCCAATCCTTTCAATAATTCATCACGTTCTCTATTATATGTTTCTTTATCATATTGGAATAAACCTTTTTGTTGTCCCACATTCCAGTGTTCTAAACGGTAATTCTTCAACATATCTTCAACACTACGTGCTTCAATACTCATTGTGCGAAGTTTCTTGATAATGCCTTGTTTTTCCTTTTCTTTTGATCGACCAACCTTTTTCAATATTTCTTCATAAGAAAAATCAACTGATTTTTTATTCGTTTCTTCAATGTTCAAAAATGCCAATAATAATTTACAAACGCGGTTTTTCAATGCTTCTGGATTATCCATTTGAATACGATATTCAGTAAGTTCATCATCTATTTCAGCTACATCTTCACTTAAACCAGTTAAATCGGCGCCTATTAAATTGGATTCATTCATGTTGGCTGCCTTTTTTGATCTACGTTGCTGTTTATGTTCTTGTACATCCGCTCTTAATAAGTCAACATCACCACTACATAATATATATTCATAGATAGCTGATAAAAAACAATATTTATAAAGTAACAAAATAGTAGTCTTATTAAACATGGAATAAAATGTTTTTACTACTGGGCCTTCTTCACCTGGATACTCCCGAACAACTTCTGTATGAACTGGTATATTTTTTACAAATATATCCAAATCATTCAATCGAATACTAACTTCTTGTAAAAGCCGTACTAAAACAGTATCCTCACGGAATTCTTCTAAATTTTCATAATATTTATTTACAAATACTTCTACATCTTGAATATGTTCTTTGGATAAATCCCAATGTTTTGGTATGTTTTTATAGAAACCATCATTATTCATAAGTGCATTTGGATATACTTTCGAGAACATTTCAATCGCGTTTGTTACATACTGGGTGATTGTATATAAACCTTCATCATAATAGGATTTCGTTTCACTCATTGGTTTATCTAGTTTCCATTTTTCAACATTAGATAAAAAATCATGTATGTTTCTATATTGTGAATCTGAAATATTCAACCCATAATCATCGAAAAACCGCATAATATTTTTATACAAGTCCTGATTATTAATAATCAAATAATCGATAAGATCATTCAATTCTTTTGTAGGTGTATCCGGCATGATTAATGGGTCGTACTTATCCAACACTTTGTATAACAAATTACGTAAAGGTTCGGCAATAATCATAGAATTACTCATATCTAATTTTTCCAAAATATCTTTTAATATGTCGACTTGTGTAAATGGCTGTTGATGGTCGCTTGATACGATATTCTTTTGATTTACTATTTTCATCAATTGATACAAATCATCGATTGTATAACGTTTACCGTTTTTTTTCAAAAATTCGATTTTTTCTTCTAATGACCAAGATGTCAAATAACCTTCTGGTTTCTCATTACAAAATATCTTGTATTCATTAGGAATAGGTAAATTACGATCAAAATTACAATAATGAATAACAGCCAAATATGTATTTTCTTCGAAATGGCCTAATTGTACAGCAGGATACTGTATTCCTGTTTTTCCAGGATGATATAAAAAATCACCCATTGTCATATTTTTCACATATTTCAGGACTTTTTCGATTTGTTTTGAACCACGTATACAAATATCAATATTTTTATCCTCGTTTTTGAAATATTCAATTGGATTTGTTTTATCAATGTTCTCATTACAACATGCATTTTCTAAAAACGGAACACGTCCTGAAGTTTTCAAAATCGTATCTTTCGTTTTTACTATATCATTGATTGATTCTATGACACCATAACCAAAATATATCATTTTACTTTTTAATACAAAAATCGATTCTGTTTGATGTTCGCTACCCCTTCTTATCAGATTCTCTAATTCAGTAACAAAATCACTACTTATATTATGTAATTTCTTTACTATTTCATATGGAACAATCGGAGGTAAAAACTGTTTCCATTTTGAAATACTATGTTCATCTGGTGCTATTAGTTCAGGGTTCAATAATAGATATTCGTGTTTTTTGACATAGAGTTCTTCCATTTCAGGACGTGTCATTATATTATTTTCCAAAAGGGTTTTGATACGGGTTGTCAAGACTTCCGCTTTATATTTACTTATGGATAACCAAGGATCTTGTGATAATTTCATTTTATTTAAAACACAAGCCAAGTATTGAATACCTGTAATATCTTCTATACCACCCATAGGATATCCACTGAATGAACGAACACAATTCGGAAAGGTACGTTTTATTTTAAAAGAAGGTATAGCGGTTTGTACGGCTATCAATAAAACACCAGCAATAATTGTAATCATTGTTTCATTTCGATAATCTTTATAGGTGGTTTTGAAATATTTACCTGTTTTTTTGAATTGTTGTTCTGATTTTTTTTGATATGCTTCTTCAGTGAATATTTCCTTTTCTATGATTATGTTCGAATGTCTTAATATAAATTCACTAATATTATCGATGGGAACATCAATATTTTTACAAATGGCACTCATAATATTATATATGCTCTCGATAGTTTCACTTTCAAATACTGGTTTTTGCTTCTTTCCTAGTGCTTCCATGACAACTGTACCCAAATCCTTTTCTAAAATATCATGTGATGTAATTCGGAATCCCGCCTCATCAAAACCTTCTTCCGCACTGAAATCGATTTTACGAATAACAAACCCACTATGTTTATCTACGATAGAATCACCATCATCACTCATAATTCCAACCAGATGTGTTAGTTCATCTTGTTTATGTCTATAATCACCACCAGAAACAAAAGTCTCTGCTAATTCATGAATACTAATAGGGAATAATTTTGTATTCGTTTCTTTACAATAGAACCAATGGGCATTTTCGTTTAATTGCTCTACCATTGGCTTACGACAAAACTTATCGACAAATCTACATATATCATTTTGTATTTTTGGGAAATCATCTTGTCCCAAAATCATATCACGAAGTCTTAGATACGGCGAATAGATCAAATCATCATTCGAATTAGCCATTTTACCTAATTCATATGCCAAATTATTTGGTTTGCTCATTTGTATATCTTTCAACAATTCCATTTTTTTCAACATTTTCAGATGATATTGAATATTATTTTCCAATTCTTTTTCTAGTTCATCTATGGTGATTTCATAACGCTTATCGAATTCTTGTAACATATTTTTTTTACTGATTTCTTTGAAACGACTAGTAGCATCATCGGTGGTTTCACAAACATTGTTTTTTTGGTTTTTGAAACAATTTGTACTTATATTACAAAAAAGTGTATTTGTATCTAAAAATGCATCTTGATTGATTTCATTATCAGCTACCCATACATCCTTGAGTCTACGATAATAACTTACTTTTTTACGGATATCAGCTTCAGATTCGATGGCTTCCTTTTCTTTTTCGTTTAATTTCGATTCATCCATATCCCTAGGTAGGGTTGGTTTTATTTCCAACATGGCATAGTCACCATCTCCTATGAGTTTTTTCTTAGAAATCAATGTAGTTGCCAAAGATTTGGCTATTTCCCTAGGACAATCATGTTTTTCAACCAAATTTTCGACCAAATAATCATAAAAATATTCTGGTAACATTTCCTTTTGCTGTTTTTCGTATTTTTTCAATATACTATAAGGTGTATCATCAAATTCCTTGTCATAATAAAGTTCTTCATTATTGTTGTCACTCTGTAATGCCTTTATAGAAGTATATTTTTTCGCTAAATAACGACGTGTGCAATCGGTCGGTTTGATTTTTTCATTATCAGTTAGATCATCAATATTTGGTCTAGATAGCGCATCCATCAAATTATTAGGTGTCATCAATGTTAACATTATCGATGTCAAAACATTCGTATATAAATTAATATTATCCATATCATACATTCGACGTAATATTTCTTGAGGCGTTAGTTTGGTATCCATTTTATCTTTTGATAAAAAACTATATGTTTGAAAAAATGCATCGGCAAATTCTTTCTTTTCACTTAATAATCTTAAAATAGTGTTTGATTTTGGTGAAACATCATATTTTGTATTTCGTATTAATGCAAAGTCATTATAACGTTTTTCATATTTTTTCTTAATTTCTGTAATAACTTCTCGAACGGTACGATTAATATCAACATATTGTTTATAACTGATATCAGATGGGTAAATCATAAATGGTTCTAACTGTTTGACAATACTGACAAAACTGACTTTGTCTTTTATGTACTTAGTTACAAGTCGAATCAAAAATCGGGTTTTTGGTATAATGGCTTCTAAAAATTTATTATATTTTTCATCGACATAAATGTCTTTGTTTAATACAAACTCTTGAATTCCTTCTAAAAAGTTGATCTTATCCTCTTTTTCCATGCGTTCATAATCAAATTCCTTTGAAAGATCTTCGATTACATGAGGTATAATATCTGTATTTTGTCTTAAAAGACGAAAAAGCATAAATACACTTTGATGTAGCGAAGCCTTTTCCAAAATATTTGTAGTAGGGAGCTCTATATTAGAAAAACGAAACACGGGTTCAGGCATCATTAAAAACGATTTTACACAAATTTTATCACTCGGTGTCATTTCAACCGATTTGAACGATTTTTTACCCGTTTTCGACAATTCCTGTGTTAATTTATTAAGCCCGAGATTATAACGTTGAATTATAAATTTACGCTGTTTTACGTCGTTATTTATGACTACGCTACTTTTGAAATCTTCCAAATTATCAATAATAGATTCAATATTTGTCATAACATTCATAGTAGTGAGACAAGACATTTCGTTTTCAGGTAGTTCAATAGGTGTCATAATATCACTAATACGATTATATGTATTATCATATCGATCATTATCTTTCGATTTAGAAAGGAGAGATTCTAAATCACGTAATTCATTGCCTTGTTTTTCAATGATAGATATATCATTTGTTTCTAATGCTGCCTTTATGTTATATATTTTACGACGCGTAGAAACCACTGGTACTAACCATTGTAGTTTTTTATCCATTTTCGATAAATGTTCAATAAGTGGTTTATAATATGCACCCATGGTTTTGATATCATATGCATTTTGATTAGTATCAAACATCGAAAACCGTTCTCGGAGTTCTTTGAATCTTTCAATTAAATTATGTATATTATTGAGAACCACTTTATTACGTTGGCTATTAGGAATAGTGGATAATAATTCATCCATCATATCATTTACCTGTGCATCAATACCATAACGTTGTTCACTTTCAGGTACTTCTACAATTTGTGTAATCTTTTCCAATTTTTCACCATATATAATTGAATTAGCATCAATATACATTTCATGTAAAACTTCGCGAATATTTGCATCGGGCTTTGCTCCTTCTGGTATATTTATAATTGATTCGCCGATTTCAGTGAATTCAACGGAAGCCAGTTCACTACTTGATGATTCATCAAATAGTTCTCCTTCTTCTAATTGTGCTTGAAGCATGGCCAATGATCCGATTTTTGCAAGAGATGCAGGTTTTTTTCGAATATTGATTTTTTCAATTGGAACATCGTCAGGTATGCCCTGATAAGCAAAATCAATATAAAAAGTAATCAATTCTGGGTAATTGATAATTTCAATCATATCTTCTTCTAAATTCGTTATTTCACCACTAATAATACGTGGAATTTCTCCACCAAATTCTATATCAATCCATGTACCAACCAATAAATTATTCTGTCTAGCATATCCTTTTTCTTCAGAGCGATCCAATAATATAATTTGAATGATAGATTCATCTGTGAATGTTCCATCGGAATTGAAATTCAATTGTATTTTTTTGTCATTATCAATATCATTTGCAGTATCAATTATTATCATTTTTTTTGAATCGATATAATCAATCAAAAAAGTATTTTCATGCAGAGTTTCGTTTGGTGGTGCGATAATTTCAATAAAATCACCTAATTCCAATGTAATCTGTTTTTTATTAAGACTTGGTTTTGTAGTTTGTTCTATTATATCAACAACAGCTTCAGTTTCAGTTTCAGCTTCAGTTTCATTATTATCGTTTTCTGGATTAATGTTATCAATAACATCTAATATTTCATTATTATTATCATTATTATCATTATCCAAATTTGTTGTTTCCATATTATATATATTAAAAATATATATAATCTATCTAAATTATATTTGTTCTCAATATAATAATATAACTACATAAAAATTATATTATTACTATTATATGAATGAATTAATGATTCCAGTAACATATAAGTTAGATATAGATTCATGTTCAAATAAAATAATCAAAAAAAATATTAAAAAATCTTATGCTAATTATTTCATTTTACAATATGATAAAAATTATATTTGTATCGATGATACTAAAAATAGTATATATCGTTCCGTAGTTTTTTCTAATCCAGAAAATAAAATACTCTGTTTCAGTCCAGTTAAAACTATACCAACCTATGTTTTTATGGATAGATACCCTATAATCAATGACGAAATCGTAATAAAAGAACATGTTGAAGGGGTTATGATAAATTTGTTTTATGATAATCGTATAAATCGTTGGAAAATTGCTACAAAAGGAGCTATAGGTGGTAATTATGGATTTTTAAAGGAAAATAATAAAAATGAAACATTTTATGATATGTTTTTAGAATCTTTATCTGCAAATAAATATGATACTCTAAATGAAATAGAAATAATAAAAATACTTCCCAAAACGTTTTCTTATACATTTATATTACAACACCCGAGCAACATAATAAGTAAACCAGTAAACAGACCACATTGTTATTTGATAGCAGTATATTCAATAAACAATATCAAAAACGAAGTAGAATATATTCCATCAACAATATACGAAAATTGGTCGATATTTAATGACATCAATGGATTGATAGAATTTCCTAAACAATATTATACTACTCAATATGAATCGATCATAAAGATAGATTATGGAATTAATTATATTATTACAAATATTAGTACTGGAGAACATTGTAAAGTATCGTCTTTTTATCGTGAATTATTAAAAAAAACTATTCATATTGATTCTTCAATTCAATATCAATATTTTTGTATGAGGCGAATCGGTAAAATAAAAGAATATATAAAAATGTTTCCAAAACATAAAAAGGCATTTTTTGATGTTCAAGATGACTATGAGTATTTTGTATCAACAATACATGAATTATATTGTAATTGTTATATTTATAAGACTATCTGTTTGCATGATATAGAGCGTAAATATTTTACACATATTTATAAAATACATCATAGCATATATCTAACGAGTCTTTCAAATAAAAAAATCAACAAAAAAATACAAAAAATATATAGAAAAACGGTTCTCAAATATTTTGATAATATGGATCCACGAGAACTTTTGTTTATATTGAGTTCGGATAAGCGTGATTTATAAATCAATATAAATAGTCGATAATTTGCTCAAATTTTGAATATATTTCGCAGAATGGGCCTTATTTGCATCATTCATTTGACTAATAGGTTCTCGAATACTGTTGATTGTATTCATGATTTTTTCCGCATTTGATAATTTTTCTAAATCTTTACTATAATCTTTCTCGAAAAAGAATGTTATATCACCATTATCAATAATATCTTTGTATTTCAAATAAACATGTTTATTCCATGCTTTTGCAATTGCGGTTGGATTTGCACGTTTTATAATGTCAAATGAAGTTCTTGCTTTGATTAATTCTTCTCTTTCAGGGAATATACTTATAATGTCATCTAGAAATTCAAAAAAATGCTTATTAAATGCTCTTAGTGTTGTAGTTTTATCTAAAGTAGTAGTCATATTTGTTTATTGATTATATTGATATATCTATAAATGTTTATGTTTATTTTTTGTTTATATTTATTTATTAGACTAATCATATATAAACAGGGCCTTTGTTGGTTTCAATTTCATTCAACCGTTGTTGCTGTAAAGTTTCAACAGTTACATTATTTGATAACTTATCAGGTCGGTAATTATCAGGAGGAGTATTTATTAATTTGATATCATCACTTGCTGAAACATAATTATACATTTGTCTGTTTGTTCCCTTTCCTTTTGCACTCAATTCATCGGGTGTCATATTATAATAAGTATATTGTTCTGACATGATATTTGAACCACCAGTTGATCCGCCTAAAGAATAACTAATAGGTTCTCCATTATAATTAGTTGCAACCTCGTTCAATTGTTTGATTTGTGGATGTAAATGTTGCATAATTTCATCACCCATTAAAAGACGATAATTTTGCTTGATTAATAAGAGAGCAGGGACACTATGAATATTTGGCGGCATGATTACTTTTGAACCATTCTCTAAAACTATGTATTGTTGATTGTTTTTAGGATCACGTACACGTTTATCTATACAAACAAAACTTATTTTATCAGAAAGATTACCTTTTACTAAAGTTTGTACTAATCGTTGAGAATGTTTACAATAATTACTATAATATAAAATATCCATTTTGGTTTTATATTATATGTTAAAAATCCGTTTTTTATAGTTTTCCGCGTTTACTTTGCAACACACATAGAATGTAATAAACGGTTTTGGAAATAGAATACAAAGTATCCTAAAGATAATCCGATTATTGAAATATAGTATTCAAGTCCCTTTCTTTTGGTAAGTCCATAGAAAAGAGCTGGAACAACAAAAAGAATTAGAAGAATAAATCCAAAAATGGATAGAAAGTAAAAATAAAGACAATATTCAGGAGGCAGAGGACCAAATAGATTATCGACTAAACCAGCCATTATAGTATATTTATAGATTTTTATTTTGTTTCAAAACTACTAAATTGTTTTAGTATTTTGAATTATATTTACTATTTTGTTTAGACAAGCAATATTTATCATTAGAATTATCACGATAAAGAGATTCCATATGGTATACTGTCGTATTTATTACAGGCAATAAATGTGACTGAGATAATTGTTTGGTAATAAGTTTACAGGTTGCATCGATATCATTTGTATTTATATCTATTTTAGAAGCGATTATTGAGTTTCTTAGATTATTTCTAATTCTTGGCATTTGATTTGTTTATACAAAAATATATAAAAAAATATTTATATATTTTTGTATTCAATTTTTATTTCAATAATTTATTTCAACAAAAAGAAAGATAACAATAACTGTAGTACTGCGGTATAACACCATATTGAAGCTTGTTCATGAATATCACTCCAAATTCCACCATTCAATATAAACGGAACATAAGGCATAGTTAACAACATTGCTAAAATTGGTTTCAATTGAAAACTTAATAGAGCTGGGATAGTGAACATAAAAAAATGTAATCCCATACTAGGAGTAAACCAATATTTACCAGTAGAACGCATTCTTATATTCCAAGCAATATGTCTTTTTCCTGAATAAGAACATGTTCTTTTGCCACATAATGGTTCATTCTTATCACATAATTCATAATCCTTTACAAATATTATTCGTGAAGCTAATAATATTCCAGCAATAAAAGATAAATATAAAAAGATGAAATTAGGGTTTTTAGTAAATTCAAAAAGCCATATATTTATGAATAATGGTTGAAAACAAATATGTAAATAACCAATATTCGTCAAAAATTTGTTATAATTATTACTACATTGATTTATTACTCTATATTGAAAAAATTGTAATAATTCCATGAGAGAAAAATATCCTATCCCAATAGAGGCATATAGATATTTTTTTTTGTAAAAATACAAACTTGATAAAACACCTGTTATACCTATTGCCAATGAAATTTGTTCAGAAAAACACATTTATAAAATATATAAATATATTATTAGTAATTATATTCATTTATATTTCAAAAAAATATATAAATCAATAAATATATACACTCGATAAATGGAAGGTAAATTATGGCAAAACATAAAACTAAAACCCAAACCCAGACAAAAAGACCAAGAATTATTGAATGCATGCTATTTTGGTAACATCATCGGAGTAAAAAAATGGTTGAAATTAGGGGCGAATGTAGAATATATAGAAGAGCGTGATGGATGGTTACCGCTCCATTACGCAGCACGTTGGGGTGACTTGAAAATGATGGATATATTGATAAAAGCAGGTGCCAATATAAATGGGAAGACAAACAGTCGCGAAACAGCATTACATAAATGTGGACGTTGGGATAGGAAAGAGGCTGCTATGATTTTATTGAAATTAGGTGCGGATCCTAGAGTAAAAAACACGGATGGAAACCGAGCATCAGATATGACTGTTGATCCTGAGTTAAAATTTTTATTAGATAATTTCAAAGAATATCAAGAAATTATCAAAAATGCTGAAAATAATAACAATAAAACAAAACTATATTAGTTATGACATTACATGGTCTAATGTTTCAATAATCGTATTATATACTTTTATCAATTCTATTTTCTCTTTTTCAGTTAGTGTTTCCAATTGTGAAAGTTGTATTTTAGTTAAAGGTCGATAGTTTGATACATCATCTTTTATGATAGTAAAATCATTTATTTCTATGTTTTTTCTTATTTCATTGAAGTATTTTTCATTGAACTCTTGACTTAGTCTTAATGTATCACTTCTAGATGGTTTTGATCTATGTGGCATATATACATATATATAGGTATATATTTATAGCTATTATTTATATTATTTATACCAGTGAAGATTTGAAACCGCACCCCTACTGGGTGCTATGGTTCAAACTGTAACTGGTAACTTAGTTGAAGTTTCATCCGCTGTGCGGATTGAAATCTTCAACGGTGTATATTATCATCAAGGCGGTGTAATATTATACGTAGTCACTGAACCAATGTTTTTCAAAAATACATTTTCCTTTTTTTTAATATGCAAAGGTCTATCAAACTCGATTTCTGTTAATTGTTCATAAATATGTCTGCTCATTTGTATTGTATTTACATCCGCGGTGCTTTGTAATCTTGCAGCAACATTAACTGTATTACCTACCACACATAATCTTGGAATTTCAGTTCCTAATATTCCGATACTGACATTCCCCATATTTATTCCTATTCGAATCGATAATAAATTATTATCAGGGGTTTTTATCGTTTTTATTTCATTCAAAAAATCAAAAGATAATAAAATAATCTCCTCTATAACTAATTTATGATTATTTTCTCGTCTATAAATATCCCCTACTACCATATATGCATCACCAATGGTTTCAATCTTTTGTAAATATGAATATTTTTTTATAATACTATCAAATTTTATATATACATTGTTCAGTAATTGAAATATAATTTTATCATCATATTGTTTTGCTAATTCTGTATAATTAACAATATCAGTAAAAAGAATACAAATCATATCATAATGTTTATTAGCATTCTCATTCGCATTCGCATTCTCATTCGCATTCTCATTCGCATTATTAATATAATCTTTTTCTAATCCAAACGGCAGTATTTTTTTCAATAATTCTATTTGTAATTCCTCTTTATTTTCAGGTATAAAATCATTTAATTTATTTATTATATATTTTATCATGCTTGTACATTCTATAGTTTTTTTCACATTATTTTTTTCATATTGTTTGATTTTATGTAACATATATGTAATAAAATTGATACATTGCAAATCAGTAAAATACCTAATATTATATTCATGTTCTCTATCATCGTGTATAACAAAATTCGTGGTAACCTTTCCTATCATATCTGCTGTTAAAAATAATATATTTATATCGTATTTATTGAATATTTGTGTAATTTCTACAAAATGTAATAATATAAACATAAACCATATACAATAAAATATTTTTGTAAATTTTGCCTTTTGTAACGACAATAAGTTTTTCATAAATAAATATATCGGAACTAATGATAAACCTGTATAAGTATAATAAATAGCCAGATTATTCTTGAATGGATATATAATAACATTCAAAACACAGGGAACATAATGATAATAAAAGCGAATATCATTTAAATTCAAAAAATTTGTTTCACAATACATTTTCAACATTAACGGCGTAGCAAACACCCACATAACATTGCGACTATACTCATAATCAAAAAGATTAATTTTATCATTCAAAAATACAGTCAACGTATATTTGAAATAAATAAAAGCTAAAATAAGTGAGTCTATATTTTTCAT
>Ga0114975_10000667_pt1 | contig 25646 bp, 8 predicted proteins | sample S_130626_EF_Meta_FD_87031 | JGI IMG/M metagenome (GOLD analysis project Ga0114975, IMG submission 87031) | Freshwater microbial communities from Lake Simoncouche, Canada to study carbon cycling - S_130626_EF_MetaG | ecosystem: Environmental > Aquatic > Freshwater > Lake | place: Lake...
CCGAGTGTCAATCCTCGCATTGAACTGCAATGGGGGACGCGAACCACAATACCAGGATGTTCATCTGGATTTATTGATGGAAATGACAGCACGACTACGCTACGATATAATACAAACACCTATAATCTTACAAGCGCGCAGATAATAAAATCTACACACACATCGTGGCTTGTACCAGTAAAAGAAAATACAGAGGATATATTATTTATTTTCAATGTGGCGTCAGCTACCTCAACACTGACACCTATGATTATGATTATTGTACCTATTGTACGTGATGGTAAAGCTAGAACAGACCCCCCTTATTTATTGGCTTTAGATTCCAGCGTTGATAATCAAGGACCATTTTCCTTAGAGGATTGTCTGCCTCTAAATAACTATATAACATATACCACATGTCTTGCAGGCTATTCATCAGAGGCATCTTCAGTAAACGCCATCACATATGTAAATACCACTGGATTGAGCGTAAGCCCTGAACTAATGAACACTATAAAGAGTAAATGTCTTGGAGGGCTTGCATATCTAGCTCTAAGCGATGCTTTTATGGTGAAGTTCCCTATGACAAGAGTAACTATGAATGATGTTACAACGATGAGTAAATATGTCTCTGTAGCAGCATCTCCATTTACAAACTACGTGCCTCCATCAAACGCCCCACCCACAACTGATAACTACAAGTGTATGCCACTCGACATGGCACAGATTCAGACAAGTGACTTGTCTGGAGCTAAAACACTTACCCAAGTCCTACTACCAACGGTAAAAGATCAAAAACTACTTGATCCTGGATTAACTGAAAAGGTGTTGACGATTATTTTAGGTGTTGCGCTTGTACTTCTTGTATTCGTTGTGGGGTTTTTAACAGTATTTAATGTAGTTGTGCCGGCAGCAGGCGCCGCAGCAGGTGTAACACCAGCAGCAGGCGCCGCAGCAGTAGCTTCCGCAACCACTTCTACGCAAACACTTACGGTTATGATGCCTTATATATTAGCCGCTGGAATAGGTTTAGTCGCAGGTTCATTAATCACCTTTTTTATGAATAATAGGACTATTGGGAAGTAAGACTCGCGAATCCATTTTCCTCCATCAGTTTCGCAATCGCCTCGCTATGCGTGTCGATTGTATCGAGAGGCTCTCTCGTAGAACCCGGGGCATCATTCTCCCGTTGCTCGCCCAGCTCCTCTATAGAGGGTGCCTCGGCAGGTGGATGCACTTCGTTGGGCACAAGTTTTCTGGTGGACCCGATATTACTTACCATATCGGGTTGGTCAGGTAGAATAAGAGTGTTCTGTATTTTGTTCAAAATGCGGCGACGATACTCGATAAAGACGGCGGCGACGGCTAGAGCCACGGCTAAGGATATAACCACATCAAACTGTAGAACTGCCAATACTGCGATTAGCATGATAGCGGTGCCCACGCGGCTACCTGCAAGAGGCGTTAGCACCCACATAGGAAGATACGGGGTCACGATAAAGGCTATTCCGGCGATTACAATACTTATCAAGGTAGGGGATATGCGTGCGCCCATCTAATAACGGCACTTCTAAATTTGATCCGGCATTTTCCATGCGGTCAAATCATGGACCCACTCGTAACATCAAAAGGATACTCGATTCTTAAATCGGGGCTGACGGCGGCTCAGACACAGGAGCTACAAGATGAGCTCACGGTCACTCCGAAGATGAATACGAAGTTCGCCACGAAGGATATGATTGATGCGGCGACCTTCAAGGTCTTTCGACAGTCGCCGACCCGATGGTATCTGCCCCGAGCCTGGGGGCTTAACCGCTTCGGAGAAGCGAGGAGTATCGTACCTGAGGGAGAGCCTATGAATGTGGAATTCACCGGTAAGCCCTATGATTATCAGGTGGCCATTATTGATTCCTTTATTAAGGCCGGGAATGGCCTAATCTGCGTGCCGTGCGGTCGGGGAAAGACCTTTATGGCGCTCAGCATCGCGGCGAAGCTCGGGAAGCGGTTTATTGTCGTGGTGGACAAGGAGTTTCTGATGAACCAGTGGAAAGGTGAAATGGAGGCGCTTTTGCCCGGAATCCGGATTGGCATTATCCAGGAGGATTTGAAACAGATTCATGAGGTGGAGGAGCCGCCCGTAAAGACGGCCACCGTTCCGGAAATGAAGGCGGAGCTAAAGAGACTCGGCTTGAAGGTTGGCGGGGGCAGAGACGAACTCTTGGCTCGCTTAAAAGAGGCTGTTCCCGGATACGGTGAGCAGCCTGTGAAGGCGCGGGTCAAGTACGATTGTTGTATTGCGTTGATTCAGACTCTGGTAAAGCGTGAGTTTGGGTCGACGGACTTCGACGGGTTCGGATTTACCATCTTTGACGAGTGTCATCATTTGGGGGCGCAGCACTTCTCAAAGGCCTTGCAGCGTGTTCAGACTGCTAAGATGTTAGGGCTATCCGCCACTCCTATACGGGAGGATGGAATGACGAAGGTCTTTCAGTGGTTTCTGGGTGAGCCGGTCTATTGGGAGAAGACTCGCGATCCGGATCCGACGGTGGAAGTGAAGGCGGTTACGATTAAGACAGATGATACGACGTATCATGACGTGCCGGTTGATTGGCGCGGAGAGACGGTGACGGCGCGGCTTTTAGGGAATGTGCTCGGATGTGAGGAGCGGAATCGGGAGGTGGTGCGCTGGATTCGGATGCTTCTGGTGGAACCGGATCGGCGTATCCTGGTGCTCTCCGAGCGGATTGGGCACTTGAACCGGATTGAGGAGATGTTGTCTGAAGTGGATGCCCCGACAATGTCCTATTATATCGGGGGCATGAAGGAGGAGGTGCGGGAGTCTGGTGCAGCTTCGGCAAGGGTTCTACTAGCCTCTTATGCAATGGCTTCGGAGGCTATGAATATCAAATCTCTGAATGCAGTGATTTTGGCGAGCCCACGAAAGAATGTGGAACAGAGCACGGGGCGTATTCTACGGGTCCAGGTGAATAAGAGAGTTATACAACCTGTGATTGTCGATATCATTGACGATCATAGCATGTATAAGGGGCAGTGGTTGAAGAGGGCTACCTATTATAGGAAGTGTGCATATCAGATAGAGGATTGGGCGATGGGTGCTACGTCGGGAACGAAACGCCGTCAGGCGCCTGTAGCTGTAAAGACGGATGGGTGTATGATAGATGATTAACCGGGGGGAGTATATGGCACATAGTCCTGCGTTGTGAACGAGGGTATGAGAGAAAGAGGGATGTTTGTTTGAACTGTCGGCATTTTTACTGGGCCAGATTGGACTGGCGGGATTACTCTTGGTGCGGCAGCTCCAGAGGTTACTACACGGGCAGGAGCTGCTCCAGGGACGGCAGCTGCTCCAGATATTACTACAGGAGCAGCTGCTCCAGGGGCAGGTGCAGCAGCAGATCCAGGGGCAGGTGCAGGCGCAGCTCCAGGAGCAGCTGCAGGCGCAGCTCCAGGAGTAGGTGCAGCAGCAGATCCAGGGGCAACTAGAGGTGCAGCAGCAGATCCAGGAGCAACTGCAGGTGCAGCAGCTCCAGGGGCAGGTGCAGCAGCAGATGCAGGAGCAACTGCAGGTGCAGCAGCAGTTGCAGGGGCAGCTCCAGGAGCAACTACAGGAACAGCGGCTCCAGAGGTTACTACAGGGGTCCTAGCAGCTGCAGGCGCCGCAGCTCCAGAGATTACAGGAGCAGCTCCAGATATAATGGGTCCAAGCGCAGGGCCTACAGCTCCAGAGGCAACTATCCCATGTGTTATATTCGCTATAGCTGATGCAGCTCCAGATGTTACTACAGATATTGGCGCAGCTCCAACTGCTGCGATATTCCCATGACTAATAGATTCAGATGTTACAGAGGTTATAGCAGCTACCGCTCCAGATGCTACAGCAGCTATAGCTGATACAGCTTGAGATGTTGCAATAGCATTTGGTATAGCTTGAGATATCTGCGTAACAGCTGCTGGCGTTACAATAGGTGCAGGAGGACCAGATGTAGTGATTGTTACGGGGACTGAAGCACCAGAAGTCATACCAATCCCTGGCATTATTATAGGTGCAGGAGGACCAGAAGATCGAATAACTCCAGGTGTTACTATAGGTGCAAGAGCTCCAGAAGGCACAGCCGCTCCAGATGTTACTATAGGTGCAAGAGCTCCAGAAGGCACAGCCGCTCCAGATGTTACTATAGGCACAGCCGCTCCAGAAGGTACAGCTGCTCCAGAAGGCACAGCCGCTCCAGAAGGTACAGCCGCTCCAGAAGGCACAGCCGCTCCAGAAGGCACAGCCGCTCTAGAAGGCACAGCCGCTCCAGAAGGTACAGCCGCTCCAGAAGGTACAGCCGCTCCAGAAGGTACAGCTGCTCCAGAAGGTACAGCCGCTCCAGAAGGTACAGCCGCTCCAGAAGGTACAGCCGCTCCAGAAGCACCAGAAACCATAGTATTACCTAAGACTCGTAAGAGTTCCTGTATATCTGCCATTGATAACTGCGTGGAAACGCCAACATTAACGGTAGACATCAGAGTACTCGCAACACCCTGTTGTAAACGAACTATTGAACTTATAGTACTTAATGAGTTATCTATGGGAGTTAGACCCGGTGTAAGATTTATATAAGTATCCCGTAACTCAGAGATAGTAGCTTGAGCTACTCGAATAAGTTTTGAAAGGCTTTCCATTTGGATTGAGTTGTTTACTGAATTTGTTACATTACTGGTATATGCAAGACGCTTATCATTATAGGATGTAAATAAGGATGTCAACTCGACTTCACCAAGGGATAAATCGAAAAGTGCTGACGCAAGAATCGTAGATTCACTATTCATTGAATCCATTGTTTGTCTAACGAGAGGTTCTAGCATCATATTTGACGTCCGATATTTATTATATAGAATCTGCTGCAAACCGGCGCTTGTACTGATAACATTTATTTTACCCCTCACCTCATCTCCAGAAATAGAAATAGGAGCCCTAGAACCTAATAGGGTAGATGTACTCTGATAATATGATATAATGCTAGATTCGACGCCGCCAAGGGTTTCACATGCGGTAATGTAGGGAGCTATAGAATCTACTGGTAGCCCATTCGTAGTCAGCGAAACACGAGTCTGTCTTAATAAATATTCCTTATAACCATACTCGCCTCGTAGACGAATCTGATTTGCAATTGATAAATCAATTGCGGCGGCTGTTAGGTTCGGTGCATTAACTGCAAGAGTATAGTAGGCAGTTTGAAGACCAGCCTGTTCGTTTGCTATGAATCGATTCATACTAATATCATCAATAACAGCTTTACTTCTATTACTCATTGCAGTATCATACCTTATATTAGCGTTAGATAGCTCCGTATTCGCCTTAGACATCATTGTATTAAAAAGAGCCGCTCTGGCCATATAGGCATTGCTAGTCGCAACAACTGATACGACCGATTTATCTATACCTTTTAATGTAGATATTGAACTTACAAGTATTGAACTCGCTAATACAGAGGCTACTGATAGTCGCTGAAGGTCTACCAAGATAACTTCTGCAGAAATATCGAGAGGAATATAAATATCCTTATATCCTACAGATGTGCTAGTTAGACTACTTGCAGTAGAAAAATACGCAGCGGCAATCGTAGAATAACCTGTATTTGTTGATATGGTTGATGCCCTTACTGCATTGTAGGTTTTAAGATTCTCTTCATATTCGGCCTGCGATGCCGAGTTAGCTGCTATTATATTTAACTCTTGAGAACTCAAATCAAGTGCTGCGATTGCAGCATTTATATTTGCAATCCGAGTGGCATTATCTGGACCAGACCCTCCTCCACCAATTTGTGCCAGCTGCGCTTTTAAAGATGTATAGATACGATAGTTATTAGCATAATTGAGATCTGCAACAACCTGCGTGGATACAAGTCTCAGGTTCGTTGCGGCAACAATCGTGCTTTGAATATTTGAACTTAAATCTGTAATCAGAAGTTTATATCCCGCAATTGTGCTATTATAGTTTGATAGATCCGTTGCATACTGTATATTCGCGGTGGATGCCTGTTGGAACTGTATGGTAGCTGCGGTGGATGTTGCGAGCGAGTTTCTAAGAACTGTCGAGGTATGATTCACCAATGCTTGCGCAGTCTCAACCGCCAAATCAGCCGCCTGAAAGGCTGCCAGTTTCACCAAATATTCTGGTGATGTTTTAGCCGTCGCTGTTGCGATAATCTCTCCACTAATCGTGCTATTGATTGTCGAAAGAGTAGTTGAGTATCGTATGATATCTCGAGTAGTTGAAGAAATCTGTCTATCATACCCAGTTGCACTAGAAATAGTGCTATCATACATGGCCTTATTTCCTAGAAGGGTAGTTGAATAGTTTGAAAAGAGGATTGAGTCAGTATATGCAATCGTGGCTTGCTCAGTTATACTACGCTGCGTGGCCTGTAGTTTCTGTGAATAGGCATATGAATAGAGATTCAGATATGAGTTATTTATTTGTTCTTTACTTGTTAAGGACGATAAATTTACAGTATATGTATAGAGCTGGGAGTCGGTTAAAATATCGAGGTCATTGGTTGATAGTGTGCTAAATATATATCCAGGTGTACCTTTCGCCGTTGAAATAACTGCTGATAAATCTACTATATATCTATCAAGCTCCAATGGATTAAGTTTTACTATATCAGATACATTCAGAGTTGTAAATGAACCCTGCATCTATCTGGAACGTATTATTTCTTTCTATTAGGTGGCCGCGGGTCCTTGTATAAATATCTGACCACCACCTCGCATAACGGGGCCAGATCCAGGGGGTAAAGATAAAACAGTGATCGGCATATTCTTATACACTGGTGCCGGCGGCCCTGAGGCCGCATTAAAAATAGGTCCTAGAGAGCCTCCAACCGTAGCCTTTGACTGACTAGATATATCGACAGCTTGAACAGTCGGTCGAATCAGTGCCAATGCGGAGACTCTGTCTTGTGCCCGCGCCCTAACTGCGGCGCCCGTATCCGTCGTAGTATTCGACGACTTTTTTGTATTATATATGGTTTGGTCAGACAACCCCTTTGTATTAATATTATTTAAGAATGTAGTAGCATTTATGAAGATTGAATTGACAAAGTAGATCCACGAATTCATAAGGGCCTTATCATATGGTCCAGATGGAACGGGGATTATAAACGCGCTTGGTATACCAGGAAGATAGGATAGATTATATTTATTTTGATCAGTAAATAGGCTATAAAGAGGTTGCCCATTTGCTCCATAAGATAGTTCTGATTTTGTATCAGAGGCTGTTACCAAGCTATCTGGAAGAGAACTTCCAGAAGACATACTGATCATCTGAGCCATATTTACTAGCTCGCCATATGTATCAATCAATAGTTGTATAGAATATAGATTCGGAGGAGATTTTGCATTTTCAGTTGTATACTCGGCAAATATCGAAGTTGTTGCTAATGAAAGTGTTTCTAACCCATCTTGTAAATACTGATATGGTATTGATGATGAAATATTGGGTGTTGATACAAGAGTTGGCAATGACAACGGCGTTGACGGTATATTTATGGGAGGCAGCGTCTGTGGAACCGTTTGGGAAGTTATCATGCGCTCATAATATCCCTCTAATATATATCTAATATTTTTATCTATATTTAATGATATGAAGGTTGAAAGCGTGTTCATACCAGATATAAAAGGGGCGATTTCAGTAGTATTATTTAGAAGTTGTGAATTATATAAATCAATGGTTGAATAGATAGATGAGTCCGATGCCTTTCTATTAAATGTTGATAAATCGGTTGGAAGTATAGATGCAATAAGCTGTACCACATTCGCAGATAAATCTGTGGTTGGACTTATACTATTCGAATCAAACGGATTTATAAAAGGAACGCCATTAAAGGTATTTGATAATAAAGATATATTACCCCCGCTCGCAATATTTTGTATATACCTGGCTTTAAAATTAAAAATATCGAACATAATACTTTTTAGAAGAAGGCTTCTTATATTGATATTGTATTTTGTTTGTATTGTTGTATTTGATAATAACCAATGTAGTTTATGTTCTATTGTTGTTTCACCAATATAAGCCTTTCCAACTGGAATGCCAGTTACTGTTTCTAGTGATCGTGTTATACGTGATTGATTTGCTGATATTGTTGCGGCAGGTATTATTAACCCGAGCGCGCTAACTCTAGAACGAGTTGTATTCAGTGTGCTTACTGCTGCTGAAACAGAGGCTGGAACATCTATATTAAGTCCTCCAATGACAGTGTAGTATTGTATAACTGGATCTTGTGTAGATGTATTTCCTTGTAAATTCAAAATATCCATTAGAATATTCTGTAGAAGACTACTGGAAATTGTTGTATTCTGTGAGATTGAAGATATTCTTTTCCATAAAATACTATATAATCCACATGTCACTCTAGATATCTGTTCCTGTATAGTCGATAGAAATCCTGCAGTGTCTCTCATATCACTATTATTATATGAGACCATTGCGTAGTAATAGACCAGACGGCTTGTAATATAGCCTTCCATACTTACTCCAATCATATCACACGTATCATATATTGAATAAATAACTGGTATTTCTTCTGCAAATGCATTTGATAAGATTGCATCGATAACTGGTTTATATGACTGTATCCATGTATTGAAATTCATATAAGGTACAAATACGGTGTCTACCTGTCTGTAGAAATCGAAAGACGGTAACGTATTTGCAGGATAAACACCACCTGACACGTCATTCATAACCGAGTTACTTAAGTCTACATATAGCTGTTTTGTTGGTAGGGGCGATATTGCTGCAATCAGTTGAGGAACTGGAAACCCATCTATGAAGGTGTAGATAGTCTTCAAGGCATTATACATCATATTTAACAGATTGCTATAGATTGATTCAGCGGATTGAAGTGTAGTAGACATTCGTAATAGTATATCTACATCTGATTTTATATCAATATCGATATTAGTTTTAATAATACCTGTAATATAACTGGCATATAGACGTATGAAATGAAGGTTATTGATATTGGGTAATATCATGTTACGCCATGAAGCAGATCCAATCGTATTGAGCAGGTTTGTTGTGTATATAAAGAGGCTGTCGAACTGTTTTTTCTCATTTAAGCAGGATCGAACAACATCTACAACCTTAGTTATTAAGGCCTGGGTATCATCCAATGTCTCGGATGTAACGTATTTAGTTATATCAGTTGCAGCCGTTGCAATAGGTTGTATAGCAGATTGTAAAGTGTTGGCAAGCTGCGTTGGCTGAGTTGTATAATATAGAGCAATATCTGAAAACACGGGCACTGATTGCGTTACAAGAGCTGTTTCAATATTTCGTAAGCGTGTTAAATCTGCTGAATAGGTATTTGTGATAGAACGATAACTATTCGATAAAGTGTCATTCATTATGATAATATTTGAGGCATCTTCAGGCTGATATAAGATTGGCGTTGATCTTAGATTATATTTATTAATAGTAATATTGATGGAAGCCAAGGTGGTTGTAATAGTGTTATTGTGTGGTAGAATATTCCGAATGATTGAGAGAACTGGATCTCTTATTACAGATAGAATCTGTGGAACTGCGTCTAAATAATACGCCTTCATTTGCGCCTGTGCATTATCTATTGCAATGAGTGTGCTAAGTATATTATTAGCAGACATGAAATAGTTATTGTAGGATGTGATTGTACTATCGAAGTTACCCACAACGAAAGCCTTTCCGAGCGCTTCAATCGATGCTGGAGTTGGATTACTCGCTCTCAGGGTTGATTGCAAGCCATCAATTGTCGTTTTGTATGTCTGTAACTGACTATAAATAGCCGGATTATATGTTACGATCGACGCGTCTATCACAGTAGGAACCAGCCCATTTCCGTTTATGATTCGCACCATGGTAGCCTTTTGCTGTTGTACAAGAGCCGCTGTGTACGATATTAGATCATAACGAAGGCCTTCTATAATATCACCGCTGATTGATTGGAATCCAATCGAGGCCGCCAGATAGTTAGACGCAACACTATTTATTTGATAAGCCGAGTGCATATTCTTATTAATGTCGGCAGGACTCGTCGCTGCGCTCATATTTGAGATTAGAGAGGGTAGTAATAGTTTATTTGATGATAGATCTGAAATGCGAACATCAATGGGTCCTACAGTGTTGTTAATATACTTGGCAGCAACATCAGGTGTTAAATATGTCATTTTATTTATTACAGGTTGTATAGTCGATATGAATGATATGCGGATTGCGTTTAACTGATCGATTATGCGTGTAACATTTGATATAACATCATTTGCTTCTTTTATAGAGATTTTACAGAAGTTATAGGTGTTTATTATCTCGCTAAACGACACCTTATCGACTAGGCTATGTAAGGAATCCTCCGCCTTTTCAGCGAGTCTTAATAGCTGTTTATATAGAGAGGGCGACGGCGCACCCTTTAATTGTTCATTGAGCTGCTCTACTGCCACGGAATCATTCGATATTTGCGTATAGATTGAGTTAAGAGAGACAATCTCATCTTGTATCTGTCTGAAAAGGGTTGGAAAGTTGTTCTGAATATCACTCATATTGATTGAAGTACCGCTTATCATTCCGCTACTGGAATAGGTTGATTTGAGTGTAGTTAGATTATGTAAGACAACCTTAAAACGATTATATAGAGTATTATTAACATCCATTGTATTTCGCGCAGCAGTTATGTTATCTATATCTATAAGTGTCCGTTGCGCAGGCGCAGATGTTACAATAGGGTTTTTAATAATATCGTCGTTGTTATCGATATCATCATTTTGAAGGATAATGCAATAGTTCGCAGGGAATGCGTGAAGCTGCACAACGACTCCTGATGCGTCAGGGGTTGTCTGTCTCATAGTTGGATCTTCATAATAAGTTGCGCGGACATATTGACTCTTCATTTTAAGAATATCGCTTGGCTGTGAACTTAATGTAAGCCCTGGAAGGATTATCGGGTTATTTCTATCATCTAACAAGACGTCTCCATTTATATTACAAAATACATAGGGCCCGCTTGCATTTGCTAGACGCGTACAGAAGGGGGATCTATACATATATAAAGTATTCGCGCTTGCAGCGAAACTCACGTATCCTGTGTATTCTCCGAGTGAAGTTGGATACACGGTAGCACTCGATAAATCTTGATAGTAAAAGGTCGACGCTGTTGCAAGGAGTGGCCCTGGCACAGTCTTCATATCACCATTAACATCGAATGCGGGGTTTCCAGCGGAATCGCATAAAATCTTTAGGGACGATGCGGGGTGATGTTTATAATATACGGACAGGTCCTTCTTTATAGGTGACTTCGGTCTACGTGACGGGTTGATATCCATTGAGCTGAGTGCTATAGCCCCCAGATATCGTATGGGTATCGGTAGAAACTTATTCACATCATCTAGATCATAGTATACATATGATCCATCTGTATTTTTTATAAGTGTAACCTCGATTGCGTAGTTACTTGCATCCATTGTTGGTGATACACTATAACCAGTAAACTGTGGCATATAGTTGACGAAGACAGTCTTGTCCCACTCAGTGATTTTTGCCGCAGTACCAGTTCTGGGAACACCCCTAAACGTGTCAGCAATAAATACATCTGTAAGCGGATTGAATCCATAATAGGAAGATGCCTTGTTTAAACTGTAGGAGTATTCTGCAATTCCAGTTGGTGGAATCATTGTCCTCACAGTGCCCGCTGTATTAGGCACGTGAACGAATAAGGGGAACTTGCTAGCGTTAGATATCATGTAGTAGTCTCCAGCATCGAGTCCCGCGCGCGGGAGCTCAATGCCTTGAAAATAACTGTCATGGTATATGGAAAGAATCGAGTTCTTCTTATCAACCGCCATCACTATATGGCCACTTGCGTCAATCGCTTCAGGAATATTTATGATATTTAAGCTTCGAGATATAAGAGGGGGGAAACGATTCGTTGGAAGGCTTGTGGTGAACTCGCCCTTGATATAGTATCTGGCGTTCAGTAACTCATTATACACTTTCGTTCCTATACGTGTAGTCTGGGCATCCACTTTTTTCTGTATTTCAGCGATAATAGGGGCCTGGGCATTTTGTAGAAAGGATGTATAGTCTCCTATTACAAGACTCCATGCATTCGAATTATTTTTAACTAATATGTAGTCCCTGTACTTAATAGTAATATTGTCATTCAATGCCTTCGCAATTGCAGTTACTCTTGTAAGAGTAGACGCTATACTATTCTTAGATAGGCCATTAAGTGTAACAGCATTTTTGATATCTCTTCCAAGATTTCCCATTCCTTGAAACTGGTTAGCAAAGTCATCCGCATTTTTCAATATTCCATTTATATATCCAGATAGGTCTGATCTAGCTGCTGATACCGATGCATCATCTACTATGGCAGCTTTATAGGTGTACGATAGCTGCTTTAGCTGATTAATGATTACAGTTTGTATTTGATTATATAGGACATTCCACGAGTTACCCACAGATGTTTTTTCTGATGGAGGCACTTTTGTTAATATGGATTCTCCAACGGCCTTCAGTTGAAGTATGGTATTCGATATGTCTGTTTCTTTTAGCGCATTCGGTGTAGAAAGAATCGTGTTTACTTGAGAATAGTATGGGTTTGGTAGACTATATGGAGTAAACAGGTTCCTATTATCTAGCACTCCTGACATATTTCTTGTAAGAATCGTAATGGCTTCCGTATTAGCTTGTGACTTCAGCACCGCAGTTGATTCTGTCTTATATGCATTGGATATTACATTTATCTGTGTTACCAAATATGTCTGAATGTTATTATATACAGCTATATCATTTTCATATTGATCGTTTACTGCAATAGCAGTTTGTCTCATATTATTATTTTTCTGTTGAGCCACCAATAGTTCTGATTGTAGTTCTGCCAGTTTTTTCACTTCTCCAGTAAGTTCATCTCCATTGTAGTCATATACAAAGTATAGACCATCTCTCGATAAGGTAAACTTTTCAATGTATGGGTTAAATGGAACAAAGATTCCAGTGTTCGACAAAGGATCTCCATTTATATCAGCAGGGGTGCCATTACTATCCGTTAGAATATATTCTACAGCGTATATTTTCTGTTGAAGCGCGTTCAATCTCTTTATATATCGTTCTTTCACGTATTTTTTAATTACCTCAGATTGTGGGAGTGATTTCACAGCTTCCTTAAAATAATACCCAGTCGACTCCAGTCGTGAACTCAGTTCCAATATTTCATTTAAAGTTCGCGTGTATCCTGATATATCTTCTCTCAATATGTTAATTGTCAAGGGGGGCGGCAGACTCACATCTCTATTAATAGTCGGCAGTTTATTTAACACGTTTTGTATATTCGAGACTTCTTGTGAAATCATGGTTTTGACATTCGGTGGAAAGATGAGGCTTTGGATATTCGGTTTTATGAGAGATGTGTACTCGGCAATCGATGTCTGCGCCATTGAAATAGCTGCTAGTATAGTAGATAAACTATTATTACCACTAATCATCTCAGCTTGTGTAATATTAGGAGGATATGAATATCCTAGGGAGTTGATGGATCTAGGTGTAACAATATAGGTAGATATGTTTATAAAGTTCTCAGGATATAAGAATAAGGGAAGGTTCAGCGCTAGAGAAGGCATATTATAAATAGTATCAATAGGATCTCGTTGTGTAAGAATCGATGACAACATTGTATTTACATCACTGATTGCCTTGTTAGAGTCATTTAGAACAGATGATCTGGATGGGTAGACCGTGTTGCTTTCTACCCAGGGCTTACTTCCTGTTAGGGCAGACAACGTAGAAGCGGCTGCACTCACTAGATCGGTCTGACGAGAAAGAAAATCCTTATATGATTGAAGTGTCTCACCATTTGGCAGATTTAAGTTCTGTATATAGGATTCGATGGCTAGTTTCCGATTTTCTATTAGATCTAATATATTTAGCACAATAGTTGGTCCATTTGGTATAGTTATAGAGGTGCCGGCATAACTACCTATCTTTGAAATACTCTGTACAAAGTTTTTAATAACATTATATGTGTTTAATATGAAGGCCTTGTACCAATGACCAACTAATGTATAATCTGTAATCGATCGTAACACCGTCAACTGATCATGAAGCTGCTCGCCCCATATACGCCCAGGCTGCTCCACATATTTAGTTTGGAAAGAGGATATGAAGGCATCTATTGTTGATATACTAAGAGGATCAGATATATTACTATAATCAAACGTGGTAAAAAACTGGAGATCAGAACTTATGTCAAACGTGTATCCATTAAATGTGAAGGGGAATGACGGAGTCACCACGCCAGATTTAAAATCGTAGATATTAGGTGTAGTAATCGGTCCTCCACCAGATATATTGTATTTGATCACGAATGCGCGATTCTTATTGATTAGATTAATGAGGTCAACAATCCCTCCCTTAAATAAATTAGGATTAATCGTTCCAGGCATTGCTTTTAAGATAATCTCTATTTTAAGAGTTACTATGCTCACGATTGACATCACATAATCGGATAGGAATCGAATATCTCCTATATAGGTTGACAGATAGTATGTATATAGTTTAATATTTTGAAGAGGAAGAGACCCATTTTTAATACTATTCACAAAGTTATCGAAGATATTAGTGTATTTATTTATCAGCGACTGGAGGACAGTCAGAGTAAGCATATCAATATTTGGCGTACTGCTACCCATTTCCTTTAGTTTATATATATTATATATCATATCCGAGAGTATATCCTTTGCGGAAAAGCTCATAACCTCCTTATAGTCAGATAGCAGCTGTCCTAGAACCGTTGCATTTAAATCAGCATATATCTCGCTAGCATTCGTTGCTGCTATATCACCAAGTTGTTTTATTGCCGTCGCAGTGTATGCATTTGTATCTTTTACTACTCGCGAATAGTTAAGAAACATGTCTGTAGATACCTTAATGACTTCTTTCCGAACTCTGTTTTTAACATCTATAATAGCGTTTGCCTTTATCTGTGCAATAATTTCTTTCCACATACCTGGTAAAGTCCATAGTGAATTGATTAAGGTGTCAATCTTTCCAGTAAGAGTATCTAGGACTGATTTTTCATTATATATACTCGCCATATAGTTCTTATGCTCGATATTACATATATTGTCAAGATGCTTTATAAAGTTCGGTGTTGTTACAGATAATGTAGATTGTAGAGCATTAAGCTGTGCGACCTTTTCTTTATCGGATTGTATAGAATAATAGGATTCATATAGGGTGTCTAGAAGATGATTATAATAGATTTTAGCACCTGATATAGTTAGTATATCACGCATGTATACATAATCTGAGCCTTTATATAGTCGAGATGTGATATTTCCACTCGTATCTGCCACAAAACTAAAGTATTTTAAGATATCCGCGTTGCTCATATCTGTCTGGGCTAGTTGATACGCCTTAACGACTGAGGGATATATACTGGTTGTAATATTGCCTGAAGGAGTAACTAGCACTGGTATAAATGACGTTGTGCTTTGAGTAAAAGTGGCATTCTGCTTTATCATCGCAATCGTCCCATTCAAGGCAGCGATTTCAGGATTATTAGCTGGATTTACTTCTGGAATCAATGATACCGCAGTGGATGGTATGTAAGTGATCATCGCTTTTGTTATATATCTAAATAGTTGTCTATAACGCTGAATGGTGTTCATAATACCAGAATCCATGTACCCATATGCCTCATTTCTCGTCGTATTAATGAAATCAGACACGTGCGAATCTGTTATGAGTATAGTATCATCATTGAAATATTTTAACATGTTTCCTGTGCGAGTAGCCTTTACATAGGATGTTTTATAGAGGTTTTTATAAAGAGGATCAAGTACATTATATATAGAGTTGTATATTGATTGGCGTATATTCGATATCATAGAGTCATTATTACATTTATAGTTATCTGGAAAGAAGCGATTCTCGATCGGCAGATATGTTATGCACACCCATTTATAGGACAAATACGCAACGACTGTATCTATTTCAAGGCTACTTAGAGTCCGATTAAAGGCGATTATCTCATTGATAACTAAATCCTTATCTGGCATTGAGTTTATGACTATTCTCTTTGATGCTACATCGTATGTGAGAAGTGGCGAGTTTACAAGAACCTGGCCTCTTGGATTTAAGTAATAGTTGTTATATCCTTCAAAGGTGTCTCTCTGCGCATATGCAGAATCTGTTAGAACTCCATTGGTTGCGATAAACGTTGTTAATTCTGGAATCGTTACATTCGTAGGGACAGTACCATTCGGTAGAAGTGGAGGTCTCACAGATATAATACCATTGTCACCAGAATCTGCCTCCATCAAATATTCAAGTTGAATATTGTACGACTCGATCGGCGGCGCATTTATAGGGGTAACGCGATTCCTTTCTGCATTCGATAGCATGTCCATGAAGCTGTTCGGTAGCGCCAACTGATTTGGGATATCTATTATAATATTCTGTGAACTCTTCGCGGCAGCCACCATAACGCTCGGTTTTATACTATTATTATTTGCTTGAATATATGAACGAAAGTTGAACTCGGCTGAATAGTAATCGCCATCAGCCTTCGTTGGAATGGGTGTGTACTGGAGGCCGCGCGAAAAAAAGTTGAGTAGGGGTGTGACCGTTCCATTCCTAATCTGAGAGGTTGTGTTTGGAGCATTTCGAATCGTTTCAGTGTCTCCGCCGAGCTTAAAAAACATGAACTGATATCTCTTCGATGGATCTGTTACATTACGCCTAGCTTGTACGATCGCCCCAGATGCATCTATAATATTCTGTTTTAGTTGCGGTATGCTAGCCGTGAGTGCCGATTGCTTTGCTACGATTTCATCCTTTAGTATTTGCTTTAAACGCCCATCTCGATCCTTCGTTAAGTAATAGAGGGTTCTATATTTTAACTCCATGAGCTTCCACCAAGCAGGCGGAGAAACCATCGAATATCCGCGAAGAGTATTTATTTTTTCTAGGTTCGCATGTCTCCAAACACCATTTATCTTATAATCATATTTATACATGTTAAATCCTCCAATCGTATATTTATCTAGTTTATGTGTAATGGCATTGGGGCTTTTATGATATTTAAACCATTCGGCGCGATTCTCACGATTATATGAAAGAACAGATCCTTCAAGCACACGCTCGTCTTCGCGAATAAGTTGCTTCGCGTACATAAGATAATCACCTGTATTGAATCGAGGGATATCTCTTTGCGCTATGTTGAGTAGGTATGTAACTGAATTCGGTGATATATTCATTTGTTTCACCCATTCTGGCCTATATCTTACAGCTCGACGCACTCGACGATCATTGGCTGCGATAGGTGGTATAGCAATACCATAGTCTCCATTTACTGAATCGAGGCAGTCATCCAGCCAAGAGGGCAGTTGAGTTGCGATTTCGTATTCTATAGGGATCATGGAACTGAAGTTGCCGTCAAGCATCTGGTCCATATAGGTTGATGAAATATCGCGAACAGAGTCTGGAAACCAATATTCAATCGTATCTTCTTGATCTGTGCCACTACCCTCTTTATAACGGAAATTTGGCGCGCTCCATGGTAGTTGCTGAGCAATTCTAAATGGTTTATAAGCAGGAGGAGGTTCTACAGGCTGTGCCATTCTTGCAATCGTGTATAATGATCCTAAATTAAATACCTGTAAATATTTATCCCTATTCATGGCGTCAGGGAACGTATATGTTCTACAATAGATGACTCCAGTATTATCTATTTCAACTTGCACTGGCATTGTATAATCTAATATGCTTGTATTAGCCTGTGCAATACTTGTGCCAAATCCTATTACCGAGTTTAAAAGGGTATAGGGTGAGTTTATTTTGTTGTATTGATTAAAAAGTGTATTACCATCATATAAGGGCATTTTTGTATACGGAGAGTATTGCAGTGTTTTTGATATTTGATGCAGGAATAACCTTACCATTTTATTACTTGATGAAGGCACATATGTATTTGTCATATCACTTATCTTTATTCCTGTAATATGTGTATTTCCTTCTAAATCTACAATCGGTGACGGTAGTTGTATAGTAGATGTTACCGCGTTTCTAGCAGCATTCGCAGCAGTTACCGCATTGTCTACAGCAGTTTGGAGGGCTGTTAGGTTTGTTCCCATGCAGTTACATAACATTAAGCGTAACTTATTTATTAGATGTATTGATTGTAACATTTCAAATGACTGTAATCTCGGCTGCATTAATAATGATAGATTATTTACTATCTTTGTTTGTACAATCTTTTCGCAGACTTGTCTTTTAAAATGTGTCATCAATGTCCTAATATAGGGATATTGATCTAATGAATAGGGGTACTCACTTAGACGCAGAGGGTTTGAAAGTGTGTAAGCAACTGAATGAACACTCGATTCAGTAGTAAAGTTTTTATAGGAGGTTAGACTGCGTATGAGTGTATTATTATTACATACTCGAATGGCCGCAGCGCTTAAGTTACTTATATCCCGATCAAGATCCTTATTTGAAAAGGAAGTACCCCCAATGTACTTGGCAATTTCTACAGTACGCACCGAAGTTGTTATCTGATTCCATTGGACAGTGTACTCGTTTGCTAAACTTGTTTCTATCGATATTGCATCTGCCTGCGCATTTGCAACCACCTTGTCTATAAGGCCGTTTAATATACCATTTGACTCTGGTAATATATCCTTCAAGAAATTTACTAACGCAGATGTTGCAGTTCTAAACTGGTTATCCACTTCGATGCCTATAGGCAGTTTTGAATTTTCCCTATTATGATATGATGTGAGATTATTATAATTACTAATATAACTGTTTGCTATCCCTATATTTGGATTATCACGCTTTGTAGCGAAACTTTGTGCGGCGGCTGTATAAACTGCATTAAGGCTATCTGGTTTCCAGAAACGTTTTGTTGGATCTCCAAGTGTGGGTGTAGGAAAGTTAGGAGACGTAGTATTTGTAAGTATACGTATAATCTTATCGAGCGTTTCATAGCTGTTGTTTGCAGATGGAGTTGCCGCGTATGTAGATGCTGCCGCCACCGCCCACGCCGCCGTCGAAGGTGACGATGCGGCCCCGCCACTCTGAGTCCTTGGACCTGAGGCAGCTGATAAAGATGTATTTGGCAAATAAAACATCTGACGAGTTGAAAAATATATTCTTGCGGCCGATGGGTCTATATTAAATGCTATTGTCTGCAGTGATACAAGAATCGGTATAGTCTGAGCAGTATGTTTATAAATAGGTATACTTGCCACTTTTTCGAATATGCTAACAAAGTTTTTGAATACATCATTTCTTATGATTGTATCAGGGTTATCCGCAGGCGCAGTATAGGAAGATATATTATTATATAATGACACAAGTGAAGTATTCGTTCCGATGAAGGCATTTAATGTGCGTATTTCATCTAATATGGATAGATACTTGTTATACATTTCTGTCAATGAGTCCAACTGCGCTGAAATTTGCGTATAGATAGTTGGATCAATCACACGAGGCGCTGTATAATATGTATTATCCGATATAACTGATTTAGTTATTTCAATACTAGACGCTGGCATAATTGGGGTTGCCGCTATAGTAGTATATTTCTTATCAGTCTTTATAGAGTTATTGATTTGTATTGCTAGATCATTGCATAGTTTATACTGAATAGCGGCTTCTGCAGTTAAATCTGTAACTGCCTGCGCTCTTAGATATGTATCCATTCTGCCAATAAGAGTTGTCGCAATAGATGGATATTTCAATATTCCCGCTAAGGTCAGCTTAGGAAATGTTGTATTTATTACAAGAGGACGGGTAGACCCATCGTTGAATCCACGCTGCGAATATGCTCCAGCCTTTAGATTCGATAGTAGACTATTGATTGCACCAACTGCTGCATTACGATAGTCAAATATAAAGTTATCATATAAATACTGTGGATGATCCACGGCATACATTTCATCTGTATATGCTAAATATGGATTATCTAAGTTAATGACTGTATTCTGAGCGCGCAGCAGCGCGCTGTATGCATTATATCCTTGCAAACTTGACATGTTCGGTTTAATATAGTTATGACTTGTATGGCGCATATCAAAATCTGTTGTATATTGTTGATACCTTGTTCTATTACTGCGTAAATCAGCGTCATATCTAGTTCGCTCCTGTTCATATTTCACAGAATAGTCTATCGCCTTATATTGTATGCCATAGTTGGCAATAACCCTTCCTTGCGCATCTTTATAGGTTGCTAGCACAGTTCTAACGGGTTCGAGTACGATTGTGTATAAATCATATAGAAACTTCTGATACCCATCAATATCTAGAATTGCTTTTCTGATATTCAAATCTTGGTTGCTTAAATCGGCTTCAACTCTGATATATTGTGAGCTTAGATCCGATATTTCCGTGCGCGCATCTACAAGAGTTTTTTGAGCATTCGTGTACATTGTAATCTTTGCTTGGACATCATCTCTCAGATCACCACTCATATCTTTATTGTGAAGGAATCCATAATGGCTGCTGTCGATTGATTGGGCAATCTTATACAGGACAATCGAATCACAGGCTGGCGTATTTCTTAAAATAGGCGCATTGAACATCCAGCCAGTTCCTGAGAATGGCTTCTCCGCATATTGTGGTATCCATATAACATTATTTGATGCATCCAATGTCTTTGATATATTCGTAGTATACAGAGGATATCCTTGTGAGTTAACCAATCGATCAAATGCGTTATACTTTGGTCCAACGATTGCACCAGCCGCAACAACTGTCGCACGATCCATGAATTCCTCAAATGTTTCCGTAATAGGTCCAGATGGACTTCCTCCAGATGGCCCCCCTCCAGTTTGGCTCGCAAAAGTGATAGCGGGTGTTTTTAGACTGTATGCCCCACCTTTAGGTAAGGTAAGTGATCCTGATGATTTATTGTATATCAAAATATCACGCCCGGTCTTATATATAAACATAGGAAGCATGGTTGGAAGGCGGCCCGAGATCTTTGATACGAATGTATCCATGTCATCTAGCTTCGATGAGTCATTTGGACGAGTGGATCGAATATCACTCAGATCAATCCAAATCATACAGTTTTCTACGGGGTTTAGTGTATAAGGAGCACTAAGACCATTGCCTGCAGTTGGATTAAAGGGAAGGAGCATCGATTTGTATAGACTAATCTGTCCATTTGCCGAATCTTCATTAGATATTCCGTATTGATATTGTTTTGGTATAGTTACTGGGCCCGATGACCCGCTGGCGAGTGGATTGGGTGGCCCACTCATACTCTATTGATATTCTAGGAGTTTATATGGGTCATAATGATACGCATAAATCATCACATTTTTAAAATGCGATGATTTATACATCTATACTATCGGTTTAACGGCGCTTCGAATGCTTGCGCTGCTTTCTGCGGCTACGAGTGGAGCGGCCCTTGCGGCCACCACCCGTTGTTAAGCAGGCCGGTGTCATTGAGCGAGCCTCATATGGAATGGATAAGAGGGCCGGCCCACCGTTCGTACCCGTCCATGTGCTCGGCGTCAGTGAATAGCCCGCCGTAGGCACATAGAGAGCGGCCGTATCCGCCGGGTTCGCACCACCTAGCTGAGGGAGGGTGGGGTTCACCGGCACGCCCGTAGACTGATTCAAGGGATTTGAATAGGCGCCCTCGCAAGGGATGGAGACGACCTGTGGGATTCCACCCAGGCCACCGGCAGCTGGTGCAGCCTGTGCCGTAAGATCAAATCCATAACGGCCACCTGCTTGTGAATAGTTGCCCGGGAGGCCTGTAGGATTGAGTGTTAACTGACCAGGGGGCGCCACCGCCAAGCAAGAAGCCTGGGGCTGATTCACTGCGGCGTTGCCAAGGCCGGGCATTATAGACGCGCCTGTGAAGGCGTAGCCGCCTTGGCCGGAGCCGCCGCCGCTAGGCACTGTTACTGGGGCGGCCACAGGAGGAACAGCATTGGGTGGAGGCGCAGGCCCAGACACAGGTCCAGAAGCGGGTCCAGACGCCTTGCCAAGTCCAAACATGTCTAATAAGCCGCCGCCACGGTGGCGTGAGTGACGCTTTTTCATTTGCTTATTCCGTCTAGATTTACGCGATGTCTTGGCCATCCTTCTACTGGTTGTCTAGGATTTCTACAATCTCATATCCGCCAAACTCGGCTACCCATCGGGCCTTGACCCAGCTCTCTCCAGCCTCGCGCAGCTTGAGACTTAAGGAGAACTGCTGGACAGATGCGCGACTGATAGGAAGTCCCTCGCGATCGTATATATCGTAGATGTCGGGCATCTTATCGACTGGGACCGCTCGGGCTTCTCTAAGCTGTGCGACTGGCTTTGCGACCGGCTGTGGCGCAACAGGCCGAGGAGGAGGCCTCGGCGCCGCCTGTGGCTGCTGTGTAGCCCCGCGCAAATGCTTCTCTGCAGCCGGACCCGTTGCAGCCTTCTGCTGGATCTCCAAAAAGAGAATCATTCGTCGGCGTCCCGCCTGTTCCGGGACAAATTCCAGACTATGCATCTGGGACCAATCCTGTTTCACAGCGAACTCTTCCATTGAGATAGGCGCGGCCACAGTCGTAAAGATGCCACCGAGGAGACGGGCATCGGGAATCCAATGCTTCTCCACAAACTCCTTTAGAAATATGCGCCGCCCCGAATACGGCTTATCGGTCACGCAAGACCCATTCCACTTCCATACATCCTCGAGGCGTAGACTGTGCATAACATCATCGAGTGTGGCGATCAAAACCGTATTATCTATAAGATTCGATACCCGGAGACGCAGTGTACTGGCCGTGGTATAGGATCCATTCTTACCCCGACGAGTCTGCAGGTAGACCGCCGGCTCCCCAGTCATCAGCACCAGAAAGCCCGGATCAGCCTTCCCCTCGTTTCCAAGCACATAGAACCCCCCCTTCTTCAAGGGCATCTCTACGCGATCCGGATCGAGCCGCTGACGAAGAATGAGATCCTGTGAGCAAGACTCCACTAACGCGCTAGCGCGTTGCTGGAGTTTCGCTGGGGCAGGCTTACGGCGAACTGCGTGAGTCTCGCGATGGCTGTTACGAAGGCTACCTTCCGAGAGCCCCTGTTCCATTCGATATCTATATAGACATATTGCTACGCGTTTAAGCGGTAGCATAGTCATCGCCGGGCTGCAAGTCATTCGCGAATACGGAGCCCATGAAGGATCCGCCATTCTGAGCATATTCGGGAGAGAAGGTCGACGATGACAGGCCGGATGCCGCACCCGACTCTGCGCCCTTGTTTGTTGACCTATTATCGACGCCGGGTCCAAAAGACAGCTCGGGGTAGGTCAGCGTATCCTTAATAGGGGCCTCCATGTGCCCAGACTCATAGGGGTCCGTGGGCTCCGCCTCCGGAGAGATCTTGGCGGGGGCTACTGGGGCGCGGGCGGCGGGCGGATTCGGGCCGCCAGACGCCACAACTCTCTCAGGCTGTGGCGGATCCGCCAAGACCACCGGGGCTGGGGCAGGAACTGGTAGAGGGGGCGGGGGTGGAGGAGACACCTGCCGTGGCTTGAAGGGCTCCTCGCTCTTTAGCCACGGAATCGAGTTAAACCAGGCTGGCCGGTAAGCTTTCAACATGAGGTAGCCAACGAATAACAGAGAGGCGGCCGCCAATACGTTGAGGAAGTTACCAAACATCTATCAACATGTGCCAAAAATAAGGTGGGCCATTGAACGGGCTTTCTGTGAAGTTTTTTATATCCATATATATAAGAAAATATGACTACGTATTCTGTACCAAATCCACTCTCTATTCTAGGTAAGAAATCACCTGTTACGACGTTTGAAAACCCATTAAGGGCATTTGTAAAGAACAATCCACTAGAAAAATATAGGCAAACAATCCATGATTTAGTATCAGCTTCTGCAGAGCCTGCGTTTAAACATTATTACAGTCATGCAAATATAAAGGATAAAGATGATCGTTGCCAGGATATGAATGAAACCATAGAAGATATAGTTAATCACTACATGAAGGATCATCCAGAGAGTCTTAAATTTATATCGGAGCAGGTATCGGACACAATCATTAGTAGCTGTAAGAAAAAGGGTATTATGTCAGTACAGCAAATGTCTTCTAAAATGGATGAGAATCGTAATAGTATTAAAGCCAGATTGAAAAAACTACAGAAGACTGGAGGAGGCACAAGAAAATCAATCCGTAGAAAATCAAAGACCCGCAGATACAGGCGTTGAGGCAGTAGACCATGTTACCATCTGTGGAGCCTCTAGGCTTCCTCCGATCAAAATCGTTTCAATCGAATATGCCTGAAAGGGGCAGAAATCTGTTGGCATTTTCTCTAGGTTCTGAATGACGGATGTGCCTTCTTGAACCGTTGAAAGAATACGCCAACAGATCCAGTTGTCACCATCGAGCCAGCCCTCGTAGTCTCCGAAGTCGTAGCGCGTAACAGGGCGAGGGCTGTCCAGTGTCTTTTCAGCCGGCGTCCATGTGCGACGCATTCCTATAGAGATAGAGTGGTTAAGCGCTTAGGCGCGTTTGGTGTCAATAAAATTGCCCGACAAGCAGCCACATAAGGCTGCAACGCCTCCTACTTCTAAATGCCGAGCCATGGAATCCTCCTGACCCAGAAGGCAGAAGTCAAGCCTGTAAAACTTCCGGATGTTCTGACTGCGGCAGCGGTCAAGACTCTTCTAAAGAAAAAGGAGTCGCCCGAGACGCTGGAATCCTATTCGTACAAGGGGTTGACTCTCTTCATCTTCGGTTTCACGACAGGTAAGGCCGGCACGGAGAATAAGCATGAACTCCCCCCACCGCACGATTCGACCCTCTTCTTTGGAGATATCCTGATCGTCGCTTCAAAGGACAAGAAGAGCTTTGCAAGTCCGGTAACCTTCAAGCCTGAAGACTATGAGGCCTTCTATACGAAGGCCTTCGGTGGCTTTGATGAACTTGAGGAAGAGGAGGAAGAGGAGGAGGAAGAGGAGGTCGAGGCAGAAGATGCGGAGGCAGAGGTCGATGCAGATGCCGATGCGATCGATGCAGGCGAGGCGGAGCCAGAGGCGGAAGAGGAGGAGATTGAGGTGAAGCCGAAGCGGAAGTCGATTAAGCCTGTCATCGCGCCCAGCTATGCGTCTTTCGTGAGCATTCATCCTGATCAACAGCTGAAGGAGGAAGTGACTACTACGGTGCGCTCGAAGCAGCGCCAGACAATCTTGGATACCATCGTGGCGATGTTTGACAAGATCCTGACGGTGGGTGAGTGCGCGGACCTCGAACGTTGCATTTATAACGGGAGCGTTCGTGAGGCGGAGCGGCGGCATGTTGCCCGGGCGTGGACGCATCTGCCCTTCCTCCATTTGTACCAAATGCATGCGCGCCATATTTCGAGCAACTTCCACCCAGACTCCTACGTTGGAAACAAGGAACTGTTTCAGCGCTATAAGGATGGGAAGGTCACGTTCGATGATCTGTGTGGCATGAGCCCATACGATCTCTTTGAGACGCGGTGGAAGGATAGTTTCGAGCTACAGCAGATTCGGGAGAAGCGGCAGCTGGAGGGCGATAAGTCGATGGCGACGGATCAGTTCTTATGTGGGCGCTGCCACAAGCGGGAGTGCACTTATTATGAGATGCAGAC
>Ga0114975_10000670_pt1 | contig 25611 bp, 21 predicted proteins | sample S_130626_EF_Meta_FD_87031 | JGI IMG/M metagenome (GOLD analysis project Ga0114975, IMG submission 87031) | Freshwater microbial communities from Lake Simoncouche, Canada to study carbon cycling - S_130626_EF_MetaG | ecosystem: Environmental > Aquatic > Freshwater > Lake | place: Lake...
AAACAAGCCATTTGTAATAGGTATATAGTATAAATATGGTTTATAATTATCTAACTTTATTAGCAATCATAAACATTGATATTAATAAAAACATCAATATAATAGGGAATAGAACTAATAACCAAGCGAATGTTGGTGCGCCCGCTTTACATATCAAATTGAGAACCCAAGTCCAAAATAATATGTATAATATTTTTACTATAAAAATCATCATTGTACTAGGAACGCTACAACTATATGATCCCAAACAATATGTATCTGTATAACTATAATTTTGTAATAAAACGACCAATAGAAATATTACAGAAATAACTAAATAAACATAAGAAGGGGTACACAAATTTTTCAATCCAGCAATTGCCATTATATATATAAATATAGATATAAATATAGATACAATTTATATACTAAAATTTATGCATTATACACACTTGATATATTTAATAATGGACCCTCTGTAATTGAATTAGATGGATTAGGAATACCATTGAACAGATTACTTGCCATTTGTGCGCCAGAAGTGTTACCTGTAAATTGAACAAAATTGCCACCATTCATTTTTTTTGTTTTTCTATGCTTTTTGTTTTTTTTACCTCCACTTAATATTCCACTTGATATTCTACTTGATTGTGGAAAAGCTAAATCATTTGGATTTGTAAGTCCATAATAATTTGATGATGGAAGTGATGAAAAATTAGAAGGTCCATAACCACCTTTCATCATAGGATCTCTATTATTACAACCACATCCTCCACGATATGTTTTTTTTGATTGTCTATGTTTTTTTGTTTTTTTTATACTTTTATTAGATTTTCTGTGTTTTGCCATTATATACTAACATGATAAAAAAAGTATATATTTGTATGTGTGTTTTATTCAATATCAACATGAGTTAACATATGTCTTCTACAACAGACATTTTTTAATCCTAAAGTATCTAAAACTGTTCCTTCGGCTGTTTTTTCCACTTTTTCCGCGGTTAAATATATTACTTTATCAGGCTGTATACCTTGTGACAGCTTAATACGACGCACTTCATTTTGATAATAACGATATTTATCAGCAAGAACATTACCACATGTAAAACATCTAATTGGAATAATCATTTTATATATTTATAATGATATTCTTTATACATTTATAATTCAATTTTTTTTATTTACAAATATTTCTAAGAATATATAAAACAATAATGAATAAAATTACGATAACATATATTATTTTGATATCGATGATTTTTATAAGTTTAGGGATTGGAATGTTTATAATGAAAAAAAATATAGAAGGATTAGATGGTATTAATAAACAAAATATTAATGACATATTAAAAAATAAAGCGGGTAATAATGTAACCTATATAGACAATAATCAAACTACTAATGTTATAGTTATTTCTACAAACAATGATGGTTTAGTAACGCGAGTGTCGCCGAATATTGCATTGGGAGATGATGGTTATCCTATGTTAGATAGGAATGGTAAAACATATTTAAGCCAAAACAAATTATATAAGGGTGATTACATGGTTGATGCTTATTTCAAAAAAATAACTTACAACTGTAATTTTGTAAAGGTTACAAAAGTAAATGAATCAAATATTGTAGTCAAATGTAATCCGAATATAAAATTAGATTCAAATGGTTATGCTATAAAAAATTCTAATGATTCAATTGTTTGTAATAATAGAACTAAAAATGAGGTAATTATAAATCCGAATTATGCAAGAATTGGTGATTATTTAAGAGATGAATTTACAAATTTAGTATTTGATTCTAAAGGTGGTAATATAAAAGTAACAAATATAAATAAAATCGGTATAAAAATAGATGGAAATTATTTAGTAGATGCAGATAATTACATAATTTATGATTCTACTGGTAATATGGTATATTCTGACGAGATTGGTAAAATAGGTATTGTTACTAATTGTACACCTGACATTCAATTAGATTCAAACGGATATTCTAAAAAATCTGCAAATAATAAATTGTTATATAATCCAGGTATGTATGTTTTGAATGAAAATGGAGAAATAGTATTAGATCAAAATGGTAACAAAATAATAAATACTCAATATAATTCTAATAATCCTAGCAATCCTAATAATCCTAATAGTTCTAGTCCTGATAACACAAAATACGACAATAATCCTAATGATTTTCCTGAGTATCATGAAACTGCAGAACAAATAAAAGCAAGTCCTGATTATAATGAATTCAAAAACGGGGATATATATGTACGTGATCAAACCGGAAATGTAGTTATAATGCCGGGCCCTAGCGTTCAAGGTAGCACAACATATTATCAACCTGGTTCTTTCAAATTTGGTTCATCTTCTTATGTTCCTAATTATGAAGACAGTATTTATTTGAGTAAAACCACTGGCCTTTCATCAAATGCAACTTTAAATCCTCCTTATAATTTAGGTGGTATATGTAATCAATACAAAGATCAACCATTATTACTAGAGGAAGCTTGTCAAAAACTAAATGGAAATGTTTGTGCATCTACATCTTGTTGTGTTTTATTGGGCGGATCTAAATGCGTAAGTGGTAATGAACGAGGACCTGCAGTTAAATCGAATTATAGTGATACATATGTCCCAAATCGTGATTACTATTATTATCAGGGCAAATGCTATGGTAATTGTCCATATTAATTTCTTATGTAGATAAAATAAATCCCTTAGTTGTTTTTTTCTTTACTAATGTTTTTTTTTCAGAATGTATTTTATCATGACATTTTTCACAAACAGATACTAAATTAGCTTTATGGTTTTTGTGAAATGTCCCAATATATCCATTTACGTCCGCATCTTTCTGTGGACTTAAATGATGTGTTTCCTCTCCCATTTTTTCACCACAGACTTCACAAATTCCTCTTATTTTGTCCGCGTTATAAATACTAGTTGGGCTCGATAATTCACCTCTTGAATCAGGAAAATATTTATTTCGTATCCAATAAGCGAGATCTAAAAAATCTGTGTCCAAATACAACGATTTACAAACTTCCAAACCATAAATACGTGGTCCAGAACCATCTTTGAGTTTACGATCATAAACTAAACAGTCTGTTTCTCTATCATACAAAACAGACATATGTTTCATAGCAAGTTTTGAAAGTTCTCGAATTTCTTCATAATTAACTATTTCATGAAAATGGGTTGCAAAAATATATGAAGATCTTTTTTCATTTAACTTCATAAGACCCGCTACGAAAATACTCAAAGCACTTTCGGTTTCTGTCCCTGAACATAATTCATCACCCAATATCAAACTATTTTCATCGGCCATCTTCAAAATAATACGTAGTTCTGTCATTTCGACTGCAAATGTAGAGAGCCCTTTGAATAAATTATCATTTCCTAATATTCTAGAATAAATGGCAGTATATGGTTTATAAATAAATTGAGAACAAGGTACATACATACCGGATTGTGCCATAATGATTGCTACACCCAATGCTCGAATAAGACTGGTTTTACCAACAGCATTTGTTCCATATAATAAAATACCATCAATTGATTTATCTTGTGTATTTTCCCCCAAACAAATATCATTGGTTACATATATTTCATTTTGTTGAATATGTTCAATCAAACAATGACGAAGTTCACGTGCATCAACGAAAGATTTATCCGCACTTTGAATGGTAGGACAACAATAATTATAATTTTTGGCAATATATGTTTTTGATTGTAAAACATCGACTTTTGAAACAAAAGATGCAATGTTCTCCAATTCAACATAAAAATGTTGTTCCAAGTTTCCCAAAAACTCGATGTATACTTTTCCTATCAATACATTCATGATATCTTTATAAGTCAATAAATTCTTACAAATGGTATCTAATTCTGTAAATGAAATATCGACCGAACTTGATGATGGTTTCACAAATTTTACTTCTTTTAATGGAATTTTCAATGTTTCATCAATAACAACACATCCTTTTTCTATATTACCATATTTTTTCTTTCCAGATAATTCAGATTCAATTCCTTTTTTCAATAATTGAGAACGCTTCGAAGTAATTTGTAAACAGACGCCAGATTTGTCTGTTTCATGAATTTTTACATATTCTGTATCTGGAGAGTTTTCTTGGGTTTGTATCAACCCATTGAAATATTGTCTAATTTTATTAAATTTGTCTTGATTTTCATTGTATTTATGCAGTACATCATCTAATTCTGAAGAAATACCTGGTTGAATTATATTTACTTCAAAATTAGTCATGGAAGAAATATTTTTACATAAATCAATCATTAGGTTTTTATCAATGAATTCAACCAAATTATCACATGAATTATTGATATAATATGGGTCTTTTTTATAGAGGTTCTCGAAATCATTACATAAATATTCAGATACATTTGGTAATTCAAACAAACAATTATTTATTTGTTTAATGTTCTCGATGCTTTTATATAAATATGCAATCGATGATGGAAATATTTTTTTTATAACGATTTGTCTACAAATTTTTTCAATATCACGTATTTGGCCAAGTTGCTTACGAAAAACATCAACCAAATAAAAATTATTCATTAGAACATCGATCATTTTATATTCCATAGTAAGCCAATCTTCATCAAATTTTGGGTTCAATAATTGGTATTGAAACCTACGTTTTCCCATAGAAGAACAACATTTATTTAAAAACGATAAAACACATGATAATTGTCCATTTTTGGATCCAGAATTCATGTCATGAATAATATTCAACTGTGAAAGAGTATGATTTGCTAATATCATCCTAGTAGAAGTATTATTAAATTCAGGAATGGCTATTTTACGAACTAATTGTGAGTTATGTTCTTGAACGAAATTCAATAAAAAACAAAATGATTGTGTTGCCATAATATATGTTTGAAATTCACTACATAAATCATATGATTCTTCGCCAAAGTAATTAGATAATATCTGTTTAGTGTACTTTTGATTTGAACAACGTTGTACCTTTTCTATTTCACTTTTATTATCCACGTTTTTCGTATTTATCAAATGAATCATTTGTGATTGTATACCGATCATTTGCATAATTGATTTTATGTCTTTACTTTCAAATGGGCTTATTATTACGACTTCACTCGGGCAATATATAGATACATAACGTTCTAATTCATCGAATGTAGTCATGTTCATAAAAAAACTGGTTTCATGTTGAAACATTGATGATTTACCTGTAAAAATATTAATAACGGAAACGCCATATACTATGATATCTCGAGAACTGTTCGATAATTGCGTAAAAGTTTCTAACCAAATACACATTATATAATTTGTAATTCTTGGAGAACTATCATTGTCACATGATATAAATGTACCAGATGAATAAACTTTATTCAATTTACGAATAACTTCCTTACCATTTTTTTCTTGAACAAATACAGGAACAGTATACCCATTTTCAGTTAATATTGCCAAATATTTTTCCAGTGTGAAATCGCGAAACCCCGCCATTACAATTTGACCACCGCCATATGATATTTTTTTTTCAGATATATTCAATTGACAATCGTTCGCAAATTCTTCTATGACGCTTTCAGTTATATTGTTATCAGTTGTTTTTATACCATACACTTCAAAAAAAGCGCCTACTTGCATAAGAACAACGGTTTTCAAACCATATTGATTTTGATATGTTTTTGTTTGATTGAAATATTCATAGTATATACCAGTCTCTGGATCTTTTGTTACGAGTGTTTTTTTGGATTTTGACATAGATATAATATATAAAACTATTTATATATTTTATAAAAATATATAAACGATCTAACATGCTGATACAAATTCATATCATTAAATCCGTATCTCAATAATATTATCGTCGAAAACATCATTTATAACATGTTTGTTATGCAAATCTTTCAATATGTTCTCATATGATTCCATAAATTCATGAACATTCATAGATTTTTTGAATTTCTCACCAACCGTTTTTTTATATTCATCGATTTTCACGGGATTTTTCGTAAGGTATTTTACTACGTTTATATATTGGTTTATATCATCACATACTAATTCATCCAGCCCTGCATTTATCAATAGAGAACTACTTACATTATGAGAATGATAATCTTTATTATACATGGTTACTACTGGAATAGAATTGTATAAAGCATTACAAGTTGTAGTAGTGCCACTATATGGAAATGTATCTAAAACAATATCTACCATAGAGAACAACTTATTATAACCATCATTATCGACTTTGGTAATCATTATCAAACGATCCTTACTAACATTTAATTTTTTCATATAATAGGATTGTCTTTCGATCAAATCATCATACGCTACTAATTTTATCAAAAGTTTTGTGTTTGGACATACTTCTAATATTGTTCTCCATGTTTCCAATAGTTCTTTCGAATTTTTTTTTTCATTATTTAGAGAACCCAATATAATAGTATCTTTCGTTTTTCTAGGAACAATAGGAACAACTTGATTAATAGAATCATAAAGTAAAAAACATTTCGGCATTTTTATTAGGGTTTCAGAATATTTCTGTAAAGAATTAGCATTATCCGCAATATTATCAGTTATTCTATAGTGTATTGATTTCAATCCAGTAGTATTTGGATATCCCAAATAAGAAATTTGTATAGGGGATGGATTCAAAGAAAATATATCCAATCTACTACTTTCGGTGTATCCGTTCAAATCAAATAATATATCAATTTCAAAATTATATATTAAATCAGCAGCTTCTTCAGTTGATAAATTATAAATACTATATTGTTGTAAGTTCAAATCCGAATATTTTTCCCATATAAATTTTTGGTTATAAAACATATAAATTTCAAAATGTTCTCGATCATGATTTTTCAAAATTGGAAAAATGAAATTAGAGACCGCATGATTTGAAAAATCACCAGAAATATAACCTACGCGAATCTTTTTATGAGATTCATGAAAACTATACAAATTTTTATTTGGATATAACTCGTTTATTTGTAAAGCTTTATCGAAATGTAACGATAGATCATGATATATATAATCTTCAAGTGCTAACAAATTCGATATTCCGGACAATTTCAATTTATTTTTCAAATTAAATTTTTTACAAATATCAAATGCTTTTTCACTATAAATCATTGATTTTTCATGATCACCCAAATAACTAAACATATGTCCAGCGTTCAAATAATTTGAAAATTTCCATTCTTTATCATGATCACTAATTGCAGACATTTTGGATTTTTCTTTTATAATATATAATAATTGTTTCAATAAATCTTTAAAATAATATTCCTTGTATTTACAATTTACAAAAGTAGTCAATAAACGAACATCTTTCAAATAATCTCCAAAAGGTATTTTTTGATTTAATTCAATTACTTTTTTAGAATCTCCGAATTCATATAATAGATCACAATAATCTATTAAATTTTCAATATTATGTGGATTTATTTGATATGATTTTTGAAAAAATGAAAAAGATTTATGAGGATTTATTTTTTTCAATGAATAACCCATAAAATAGTAAAAAGCTGGCTCATTTGGAATTATTTCAATAAGTTTAGTCAAAACATTTTCTTTTATAGAAATATCACCTGTCGCATTATAAATCTCCATTCCTTTGTTAATATATTCATTTTTTATAATGTTATTAGCTGGGTTTTGTTTTATTTTTTCATATAATGTAGAAAAATCATTCATTAATAATTATATTTTGTATACTTTAATATATTTATATAATATATAATGGATAACACAAATCCGATTGATCTATCAGAATTAGTTATAAATAATATATACGAAACTAAAACAAAAAATGGAATGTTTTTAGCAAAATTCGTTGGAAGAAATAAAAATGAAGGGCTACATTTTGTTTTAGAATCAAATAAGCATACAATAGTAATCAATGCGTCCGATATCTTGTCTATTTATAAAAAATAAAGTAAAACCCACAAAATAATATTTCATAATAAAATGAAATATTATTATAGCTTCAAAGTTTCGTCAAATAGTGAATGTACATCTCTGTCATGTGTTATTATTATTATACTTTTTTTATATTTCTTGAAATCACGTATCAAATCTAATAATTCTCTCTTCAATTCAGGATCAAGAGCATTCGTAGGCTCATCTAATATCAATACCTTTGATGGATTGATGAGTCCACCAATAATATTAATAATCTGTCGTTGACCACCGGATAAATTTTCACCCAAAGCACCAGATCGTTGATTATAAATATCCACATTTTTATACAATTCGTTTATTTTTTTGTATTGCATTATTTTTTTCAAATATTCATTACATGTATCGAGGTCAATACAACCATATAACATATTATCTATTACTTTCTTATCAAATAATTTTGAATTTTGATTTACATAAGTAATATTATTACGAATATAATCAGGATCAATGGTTTCTATGTTTTGACCATCTATATAAATATTGCCATTTTTTGGTTTATATAATTTAAGTACGAGTTTCATGAATGTAGATTTACCTCTACCCGATAAACCTACAACACCTATGATTTTGTTATCAATATCCATTGATAAATTCAAATTTTCAAATAATAATTTATCACTTGATTGATATCCAAATGATACGTTTTCAAAATGTATTTTGTTGAATTCTAAATTCATGCTTTTATATTTATTTTCATTTTGTTTTAATATATCATAATCATTTTCCATATTTTTGAAATGGACAAGAACCGAGTCAGATCTTCCCAAAAATTCTATAAAATCCGGTATTTGTTGTATTATAGTTATCATTTTGTCTCTATAAAGCAATATAATAGTAAAAAATGCTACAAAAATAGTAAAATCGATTTGTTTATCAAAATATAAATAGATCAAATAACCAATAGATAAAAATATAATAATAAAAACCATACAGTTCATTATGGTTCCATGAAAACTCGTTACTGAATAAAAATCAAATGCTTTATTTATACTTTTATCTGTTTTATCAGAAAATATGTCTATTTCATTGAGTGTTTGACCTCTATAAATAATTTTATCGATATTGTTCAATATTTCTTGTAAATAGGATTCTGTTTCATTAACATGTTTCTCATAATCTTCATTATATACTAACATTTTTTCCCAATTCAAATACAAATAAATCAATAACAACAAGTTACCAATTATAAAACTAACACCAAATATAGTATTTTTCAACAAAAAATATGAGGAAATTATTATCAAAAATGTTATATTTGGCAGCAAATACGTAATTACATCATTAAAAACCATAAAACATACCGATGAAATGCGATTAATTGGAGAATTTAATTTTGTAAAATTGATTTCACTGAAATTTTCATTATTTACTATCAACATGGCTTTTACTAATTGATGACGCATCCATTGTCGAAGTTTTGTCAAAAGCTTATTTTGAAAATATTTATAATAATTATATAATAATATATATGCTATTGATATGAATACAAAATACTTGAAAAAATCATAAACTAATAACTTTTTATTTTTATGAATAAAATCTATTATTTTTGCAGTTATATAAGAAATACCATTTGTTTGAATAATATTGATAATAAAACTGGTAAAAACCATCAAAAAAGTATTCACGTATTCTTCGTAAAAAAAATGTTGTAATAAATTATATACAATATTCATTATATATAATTAGCTAAAATATTTTTTATTAGCATATTATGCAGTCAGTAATATACACCTCTGCATTTGTAACTACAATTTTATGTTAGTAATTTTATATCATTTGGAACAACCCCATTCATATAATAATAGTAGCTTTGATCTGTATCATATACACGAAAAGTACTATTATCTTCAAATAAATATGAAGTATAACTATTGATATTATTTACAAAACCATTAATAATATTTACATATGGATGTACATAAATAATGGTAATGACTTCTCTATTAGTAATTGGGTTACCTTTACTATCATTGGCAAATACAGTACCTTCACTATTAGTATATATATTTATAAATACATGAAGTCCAATATTTAATACATAATTTATATCATTTATAATACTTTCTATTTCATTATCATACAATTGTGGTTGATTAACATAGTTCATCAAATGATGTGAATATTTATTAAATACTACATCAGTATTAACATTGAAATCTTTTTTCATTATATATTGTATTTATATTTTATCTAAATACTAAAAAAATGACTGCATAATACAAGTGTAAATACAAATTTAAAATAGTAACGATATAAATAATTATATTTAATTATATGTATACAAATATATACATATAAATAAAAGAAACAAATGTATGATGAAATGGAAGATTATGGACAATTTATAGAAATAGACATAATAATTGATGTAAACATCAAAAAAAATGATGATATTATTTTACCAAAATACATGATTCCAAAAAAACAAAAGAAAATCAATATATACATATATTTGTAAATGGTGTTTGTTTTATTATAATTTGTACTTTATTTTATAATATTTATGTATCACCGCCATTCAAATAATTATATAAAAGATTATCTGGATTATGATTTTGAACTTCACCACATATCATTACTGCACTTTCGTACATTTTACGTAAAACATCACTAGGAGCAGTCGATCCAACTTTTATAAATCCCCTTTTCATAAGATATGATTTGACTTCTTGAATAGGCACTTGTTTCAATAACTGTTTTTTTGTACTGATATTATTACGTATAGTTTTATTAGATACTAATACAGAGACTTTCGGTAATATTTTTGACTTACCTATTTTATATGTACGACGTTTTGTTTTTTTCTGTTTCATTTTTTTTGGTTTCAATTGTTTTTTCAATTCTTGTAATTTAACAGCAGTTTGATTCATTTGTTTGACGCGATCTATAGCATCATTTATTTTATTTTCTACATGTTGTGAATTATTGACACCATTTTGGCTAGACATTAAAGGGCGATGAATAGGATCAATAGGATTAGTAGTATTTGTATTAATATTGATAGACGGTGTTGTATTATTATTTTTATCATTACTAATGTTGTTACCACCAATAGTAATAATAGGTTGTTGAATATTTTTTCTAGTTTGATTCATAAAATTTCTATATGTAGGTAACGTACCATTTTTCAAACAACCATAATTGGGAGTTTGTAATGTATTTATTTTCATAGAGGGAATATTAGTAATATTTGTTGAAACAATATCATTAAAATGCATTGGAGCTAACGTGTCTACACTTGGTGAAAATAACAATGAAGTTGTGTTATTATTTGGATAATTTTTCAAAGTATGATTTTTCAAATTTTGTTCCACTGTTTTTTTCTCTGTCAAGTTCTCCAAAAATGCTTTGGCTTCTTGAAATTCCTTATTAAATTGATTATCAACTATCGTTGTTTTTGCATTTTTCGATGTGCTATTATCTTCAAATAATTTTTTGTACCGGTCTTCTTGATGTTGCCGTATCATTTTTAAAATAGATCTTTTTTTAAGAGTATCATCCTTCGTTTTAGCTGCGCTAGTTTTTATTTTTATTCCACTTGAATTTGCGGTTGATCGTTTTTTTCTAGTTGTGTTATTTGAAAATGAGAATAAATCAGGATTGATTGTTAATGTTTTTTTATCACTCATTTTAATATTATTTATAAATTGTTTTATACTATATCTACATACATGGAAAAGAAAAATATTACAATATCTATAAATTCCTAAATTTAGTAGGAATTTATAAAATCATGACAAATTTGACAAAAATAATAAATCTCTAGTTATACCTAAAACCATATCAACAATTACCAGTTGTATTTATCAACTTTTTACGTATAACACATTGGTTATTTTTCAATCCAACAAAAAAATGTTCGTAATCGCCAATTATATCTTTAATGACAAATGGTGTAGTACTATTCAATTTACTTCCAGGATATATATCTTCAATTACATATAATCCTCCTTCTTTTAAATTTGGAAAGAAATTTTGCAATGTTGATATTTGAGCATCGTCTAAATGCCATCCATCATCTATAATAATATCAAACTTGATATTTTTTAAACCATTGTTAAATAAGTTATTTACACTATCATAATCAGTAGAATCACAAATATGAGTTTCAATCCTATCTTCTTTGAATTGAGTATCTTCTTGAATATCACAACCATATATTCTACTATTAACAAAATAATCATTCCATGCACGAAGGGAAGCGCCTGGTTTGTATGAATCTGGCATATATCCCTTCATACTAGATTTTGCACCAGAAACCATTGTACCAATTCCTATTTCTAAAACATTTAATTTTTTATTTTTCAAATTATCAAATAAAATAGAATATAAGTGAGAATAACCATTTCTGTCTTTATCACTTCCATACTTGTTGAATAAATCAGCTAAATCTAATTGACTATCAGTTTTATTCATTTCTGTCATTTTATGTTATTATATCGTCTGCACTCTTTATATTTATATTTATTTATTTATTTAATTATAATTCAATACTAGGAAATCTGTACTTTTGACATATAACTAAATATAAATGCTATTCATAAAAATTGGTTCTTTTTTCGTTTTTTTATTTTTCATAAATACATCATATCCATTTTTAATGTCATCCATACTAATTATTTTACGTAATTCTTTGTTTTTCATATAAATACGTCTTCCATGTGCAATTTTTACATAAGTTAACAAAAGTTCCATATCACGACCAAAATGTTTGAAATTCGTTTTATTATCTTCGAACCACTTTTGTAATTTTTTTTCATCTAAATCTTCTAATGACCAGTCTATCTCACTTATTTTTTTCTTAAAAATCTCCATTAGTTCTTTTGATGAATATTCTTCCATAGTAAAACGCCAAATAAATCTAGATTCTAACCCCTTGTTTACTCTAAAAAAAGTTTCATTCAATTCATCTTCGTATCCTGCGATAATAACCATCAAATCATTTTTATGATCACTCAAAGCTTCACATAATGTATCTAAACATTCTTTTGAATAACTATCTTCTCGATCACCATTTGCCAAAGAATAAGCTTCATCGATAAATAAAACACCACCCAAACATTCATCTATCATTTTTTTCGTTTTTATCGCTGTCTGTCCCAGATATCCTGCTATTAATTCACTTCGTGTAGCCTTTTTGAAGACATTTTTTTTCAATATACCCAATTTTGAATACATCCTACCTATTATTTTTGCTATTTCGGTTTTACCTGTTCCTGGAGGACCATATAGTACTGTATGTTTAAAATCACTTGTTTCTTTTTCTTTACCTAAATGTAATTCTTGAATAAAATATATCAATTGATCTAACACCGACTTTTTCATAGTTTGAATACCAATCATGCTGTTCAATTCTAATAGTTCTTCTTTGATATTATGAAGAGATTTCAAATCAATATTATATTCAACATCTTCTTGATATTCGTTGTTTTTTATGATAGAAAGAATATCATCAAGACTATTGATTGACACATCAATAAATTGTGTTTTTATTTTTATTGTTGATTTTTCATTAGTTGGAACTATAATATTTGCTTCATGTTCCTTCTGCCAAATTGAATATTGATTTGGAAAAGAAAAATTAAACGAATCATTGGTTTTATTCCATATCGATGAATTATGTATTGAATAAAAACTATTATCTGAAACGTCTATGGGTTTGATTTTTTTATTCGTAATAGATTCATATCGCTTACCTGAAAAACTTACATCTGTTAAGTTTTGTTCATGTATATTATTTTGTATTGCAGAGTTTAAAATAATATATTCTAAATAATTGTACTGCATTTTTTTTTCATATGAATCTAAGAAATCAATAAACCGAGTTGATTTTTTATTAGACATTGTTGTATTAGTATTTTTGTATTTATCTCAGTTTTTTAATATATTTGATATGAATATGTATACGTAAAATTATTTAAAAACAAAACGAATTAAAAAATTGAATTTACAATATAATTAACAATCGATTATAAAATATAATCGAAAATGTTGAACTACGAAACAAAATCCAATACTGAAAGTGTTCTAAAATTGAAAATAAAGGCTCCTAAAAAAACTGTTGTTTCAAACTCAAATGCAGAAACAGCATTCATAAAAGAGACAATAGAAATCGAGGAAAAAATCAAAAAACAACTCGATGATATCGAAAAATCATCATCGGATAATGAAAAGAAATTACTCGAACATTTGGGAAAATATATCGAAGAACCATATCATATTATTGAATCTTATTTCGAAGGTCAGCATCTTGAACGATTAGTTCGTCATCAAATTGAATCATATAATCATTTTGTAAATTATCAAATATTACGTACAATACAAATGTTCAATCCAGTAACAATTCGCTCTGAAAATGATTTTGTAATAGAAAAAGACAAATATTTTTTAGAAGTATTTATATCATTTACTAATTTCAAACTATATCCACCACAAATCCATGAAAACAATGGAGCAACAAAAACCATGTTACCACAAGAAGCAAAGTTACGTAATTTTACATATGCATCTACTATGACAGTAGATCTAAACATAAAATATGTGATCCGTAATACTGAAAACATGGATGTACCAAAAACGATTGAAAAAACATTGCCAAAAATAAATATTGGTAAATTACCAATTATGTTGAAATCATCCATTTGTGTTTTGAAACAAAACAGTCATATCAATCCTATGTATACGGGTGAATGTTCTATGGATTGTGGTGGATATTTTATTATCAAGGGTTCTGAAAAAACTGTATTAGGTCAAGAACGTGCAGCAGAGAATCGAGTATATTGTTTTGATGGAAAAAATACTGCAAAATGGGATTGGTTTGCTGAAATCAAATCGGTTCCAGATTTCAAATGTATTTCACCGAAACAAATTGAAATGATGATTTCTAGTAAAAATAATGGTTTCGGAAATGGAATATTTGTTTCTGTACCACGTATTAAACAACCTATCGAATTATTTGTTTTGTTTAGGGCTTTGGGTGTTGAAAGTGATAAGGATATTGCAAAATATATTTTATTAGATATTGAAGATGAAAAACAAGAAGATTTATTGAAACGTTTACAAGCTTCTATGATTGACGCTAATAAATATATGACACAAGAAGAGGCTATAAAACATATAACTAGTTTTGTTGCATATACCCCACTAAATATGGATAAAGAAACGGGTATGCGTAAGAAGCGCGAATTCACCATAGAAGTTTTGGATAGTGATCTTTTCCCACATTGTCATACCTTACAGCAAAAACTATATTTATTGGGTTATATGGCTAAAAAACTCATTCAAACTAGTTTGGGTCATTTACCTCAAGACGATCGTGATTCATATATCAATAAACGCATTGAACTTACTGGAACACTCCTTAATAATTTATTCAGAAACTATTTCAATAAATTAGTAAAAGAAATGCAGAAACAGATTGTTCGTGAAATAAATACTGGATCATGGCGTTCAAAAGAAGATTATGAAAATATAGTGAATATGACGAATATCTATAAAATCATGAAATCTACTACGATTGAAAATGGTATTAATCGCGCTTTGGCTACTGGTGATTTTAGTATTAAACAGTCAAATAGCAGTAAAGTCGGTGTTGCGCAGGTGCTAAATAGATTGACTTATGTAGCCAGTCTTAGTCATTCTAGACGTATTAATACACCATTAGAAAAAAGTGGTGAATTGATTGCACCTAGAAAATTACATAACACGACGTTTGGCTTCTTATGCCCAGCGGAAACTCCAGAGGGCCAGTCGATTGGTGTAGTCAAGAACATCAGTTATATGGCACATATTACTATTCCTACAAATAGTTCATCTTTATACGAATACGTGAAACCATTTTTGGTAAGTGTTAATGATACTAATTCTGAAAATCTCTACAAAAAAGTCAAGGTATTTGTGAATGGTTGTTGGTTAGGAATTACAGAAACGCCCATTGAACTTTACAGTGACATGAAAGACAAAAAGTACAAAGGTATTATCAACATTTATACATCGATCATATTTGATTATAAAATGTTAGAAATACGTGTATGTAACGATGGTGGTAGATTGACAAGGCCTGTTTTAAAAGTCAAAAACAATCGCGCACTTATAGATCGAGGTGTTATTGATAGATTGGTATCAAAAGATTTGACATGGAATGATTTGTTGACAAATTGTAAATTGAATGAATCAGTCATAGAATACATCGATCCAGAAGAACAAAACTTGGCTATGATTGCTATGAAATGCAAACATGGTTATTTACAAGATGTCAATCATATTTTCAATTATACTCATTGTGAAATTCACCCTAGTACAATTTTCGGAGTTTTGGCTTCTTGTATTCCTTTCCCGGAACATAATCAAGCTCCTAGAAATACATATCAATGTTTATCACCAGATGAATTAGTTTGGATGGCAGATGGAACTAAAAAATGTATTAAAGATGTTTTGATAGGTGATAAAGTATTATCATTTAATCCAGAAACATTAGATATTACTGAAACAAATGTAGTAAATCAATTTGTTCGACCAAATGAATTTCCTATTTACAAATTGAAAACAGTTAGTGGGCGTGAAATAATTGCAACAGAAGATCATAAATTAATGACTAATAAAGGGTGGAAAACCATTGGTGAAATGAATAAAAATATAGATGAATACAAAATTTTATGTGATTATAATTCAAAAACTAAAAAATTTGATTCTATTGGAATAGAATCTATTGAATCACAACCAGATGGATTAGTGTCAGATATAGAGGTTGAAAGTGATAATCATTCATTTATAGCTGGTGAATATGGATTTGCTAGTTCAAATTGCGCCATGGGTAAGCAAGCTATGGGTGTCTATGCAACAAACTACGATAAAAGAATGGACAAAACTGCCTATGTTTTGAATTATCCAAGTAGACCCCTCGTCGACACCCGTCTCATGAATATGATTTATTTAAATCGAATCCCTTCTGGTACACAAATTCACGTAGCTATTATGACACATACCGGATATAATCAAGAGGATAGTGTCCTGGTCAATAAGGGTTCATTAGACCGCGGGTTGTTCTTAGCAACAATTTATCATACAGAAAAAGACGAAGATAAAAACATCATTCGTGATGAAATTATTCGTTGTAAACCCGATCCAACCAAGACCAAGGGAATAAAATTCGGTAATTATGATAAACTAGATCCTAATGGTTTTATTCCTGAAAACGAATTAGTTGAAAATCGTGATGTTATTATTGCAAAGACAATCCCTATCAAAGAAAATCGTAATGACCCCACAAAAACAGTGAAATTCGAAGACCAAAGTAAAACTTTCAGAACAGCAGAAGAAACTTATATTGATAAGAACTATACTGGTAGAAATGGTGATGGATATAATTTTGCCAAAGTTCGTGTTCGAACTTTAAGAAAGCCCGTATTGGGTGACAAGTTTTCAAGTCGCCATGGACAAAAAGGTACTTGTGGTAATATTATTCAGGAATGTGATATGCCGTTCACTAAAAACGGACTACGACCAGATATTATTATCAATCCACATGCTATTCCATCTAGAATGACAATCGCTCAATTGAAAGAAACACTTTTGGGTAAAGTCTTATTGGAATTAGGTATGTTTGGTGATGGAACTAGTTTTGGTAATCTAGACATCAAAACTATTAGTAGTGAACTATTGAAATTAGGATATGAAAGTTATGGAAATGAAGTCATGTATAATGGTCTCACAGGTGAACAATTAGAAACTAGTATATTTATTGGTCCAGTCTTTTATCAAAGATTAAAACATATGGTGAATGATAAACAGCATAGTAGATCTATTGGTCCGATGGTAAATCTTACTAGACAACCAGCCGAAGGTAGAAGTCGTGATGGTGGTTTCCGTATTGGTGAGATGGAACGTGATGTAATGATTGCACATGGAGCATCCAGATTCTGTCGTGAGCGATTATATGATGTATCTGATAAATATAGTGTATATGTTTGTAAGAAATGTGGTATGATTGCAGCATACAACGAAGGTAATAAAAAATATAATGATTTTACAATTCATTTATGTAAAACATGTGATAATAAAACTGATTTCGCACTGGTAGATATTCCTTATGCTTATAAATTGATGGCGCAAGAATTACAAACGATCAATGTCGTTCCACGTATTATTACCGAATAATATATTTATAGTAAAAAAATATAGGCATAGTTGCCCATATTTTTATATATTTTTTTTTATTTTTCAGGATATATTCTATTTTTATATGTTTCTAGATTTTCAGTTCCCATGCGACGATTACATTTAATACAACCTGCTACTAAATTATCCAATTCATCATTTCCTCCATTTTTTTTTGATATTGTATGGCATGCCTCAAAATTATACATATCTATTATATCTTTACACACATAACAACTACCTACATCATTATTGTTTGTTTTTAACCATACATCCATCCTTTCTTCTTTTGAAAACTGTTTCCTTGTTGATGTTTGAATATCATTTATATTATCTATGAAATCATTGAAATTTTCAATACATTCATTAAAATAATCAATTCGGACTTGCTTTGTATTCTCATCACGATTATTAACCCATGATTTCATGTTCTCTGGTGTCTGTGATTTTATCCACTCACGCATATTTTTTATGAATGCTTCATTTGCTACGAAATCTCTAGAAACAATGAAAGCAAATAATGCAAAGAAAGGAATCGGACCAAATTTTTTATTTATTTTTGAAAGTATTTCATAAAATTTTTCAATATTAGTAGATAAATTCAATAGATCTTTTTCGCTTGATTCTAAATAAGGATGATCATCTTCGATAAAGTTGGATATTTCAGCGTCTGTTATTGAAAAGTATGTTGTAGATGCATTTGAATATTTCGAAATTAAATACAAACGAATATACCAATGAACGAAATATGATTCACTGGCATTTCTTATACAAAATTCTTGTATTAATCTTATTACTGTATCATTAAGATTTGTTTCCTTCATATAATTTATTAAAGGAATATGAATGTAAGACTTGTATAAGTCAGAATTCTTCATCTGTACACCATCTTGAAAAGATTTAAATATTGATATGCGATTTTTATATTCTAATGGTTCAATAATTTCTGCGACACTCAAAATAAAATCATCAAAATGATTTCTTTCTAAATCACTCAAATAACGATAGGATTTACTAGGATTACGAGCAATCCATTCCTTAGTATGAATAGACTCTTTATAAAATACATTAATTGTTGCACTTCCTATTTTCTGCTCCCAAACGATTAAAATTGGTTTTTTATTATTTGGCATTTTAACTGGTATAGATTCACAATAATGTTGAATTACAGTTAATCTATGATGACCATCTATGCATTCATATTTGAATCCTGAAAATATTTCTTTATCATGTGGTTGATATTTGTAAAGATAAAATGTATTTGCACATCTACCTGTCATTATTGTTTCTATAAATTTATTCATTAATTTTTGATTCCATCGATTAGGTCTCTGATAATAAGGAGCTAAATTAAGTACATTATTTGTCATAAAAATAGTAAGAACATTACTAATACTTAATGTTTTAAAAATTGGTTGATTTTTCATTACTAAATTTAGGGACGACATTGTTACATAAAATTGTTGATTGGTAATTGGTAATTGGTTGATAATTGTTGATAATTGATCGAACAATTCTAATTCAATTTTTTACTATAGAGAACACGTTTTTCTATAGTAACAAAATATAATTTTCTCACCATATTATAACATATAAATGACAATTCTAAAAAAAGAAAAAAAAAGCAATCTTACAATATATACTGTAGGAAAAGATTTTGATGATGCGAAAATGGAGAAAAAAATGAATAAATTATTGAAGCGTGATGATATCAAGGACATTATTGACCATGATGCGGATGTTTATACAGAAGAAGGTAAACTATTATTAAGATTTAGAAAAAACGCTCTTACAGATACAAATACTCAAAAGTTCTATGATAACATAATACAATTTGCCAAAAATGTTTCTTCAAACCGTGGAAATGCTACCGGAAGTAAAAATAGATCACTATGGACAAACCCAAAAGTAATGTCAAATATATTCGGATTTTTTGATCGTTGGTCTCCTAGTCAGAAAATAATTTTCAAAAAATTATGTAAAAAACCAGCTGTAGATGTTCGTGAATGCCGTTTCAATATGGATTATCCAGACAAATACAAAGAAACTATACCACTTATAAAAGAAGTCGATGAATTATATAAAAAACTTACACCTGAACAATACGAAAATCAATATAAAAAAGCAAAACAAACACATTTCAAGATACCAGGAACTAGTTTTACTACAGTAACAACAAATGTTAATTATCAAACATCGGTACATACTGATAAAGGTGACGACGACGAAGGGTTTGGTAATTTGGCCGTAATTGAGCAAGGTAAATATAGTGGTGCAGAAACTTGTTTCCCACAATATGGAATAGGCATTGATGTTAGAAATGGTGATATATTATTTATGGATGTTCACCAACCACATGCAAATTTGCCAATGATAAAAGAAGACAAAGATGCGATACGTTTATCTATAGTATGCTATTTAAGAAAAAATGTATGGTTGAGAACAATGAATAAAACAAAGAAATTCTATGAATGTCATAGAAAAACTATGAAAAAAATGAGAACAAAACAGTAATTATCTCTTTGTAATGATCAATCGAACTACTTTATTTTTGTTAATTTATTATATTTGTGATGTATAATAAATTATTTGTTTTTTTGTGTCTTATTTTTATTAATCTTATTTTTCTTGGTGACATTATTTGAAACATCATGTGTGGAAGGAATCTTTTTAAGTCTAAATTCCGTCATGCCATTTTTTTTGGTAGAAATCTCACCATATTCCGGATAAGTTTTCTTCAGAAGTTTGGATGCTTCTAACATAGGTTTCAAGCGAGCTTCAAAAGTTCCTAATCCACCGGATTTACCATAATATTTTGTTTCAAATCCAATTTTATTGAAACGTAATACAATACCATCTTCTATAAAATATTTAATGGTTCTCTCAACATCCTCTTTTTGACCATTTTCTTTTGTCAATGACAATTGTATAGATTTCAAATTAGGACGATTTATAATACCATAAAAAGCGCCCACTATATAATTTAAACAAGTACTCATTTCATCACGTGCTTTACGAAAAAAAGGATTGAACACGGGATAAACACCCCACATGAATGATTTCATTTTTTTACATTCTTTGAATGCATATTTGAAAAAGAAATCGAGAGATTTACCTTTGAAAATCTTAGACATTGATAGATCAATACTAGCGACATCATCGTCAAAAAATACAATATGTTTTCCTTCTGGCCACTGTTCCATAATAAACTGTCTTTGTGGAACTAAACCTTTTATTCCTACAACCAATTTATTATATAGTTTTTTATCTAGAATCTTTTCATATTCGTCTTCTTCTTCTTTATTTGCTAAATAAACGTATATTTTACTAGATGGAATATTCATTTTTTTCAGTGTTTTCAGTGTTTTTTCATTACATATTTGAGAACGTTTATATGATGGAATACAAACAACATAATCTGTCATTATTGATTTCTTTATATATGTGTATATTTTTATTTATGTAAAAACATGATCAATATTTCGTAATAAATTAATAACATTTTTTACTTTTTCGATATCAATATTGATACCGGGGTTTTCAAATTTTGTATCAATTATTAATTGTCTTAGCATTGAAATATCTGCATCTATGTTACCACTTAGTTTTATTACCATATTCGGAAAATATGAATCGATATTACGACAACCCAAATAAATAGGTATTGTACTTGATATAAGCGGATTCATTATTTTTTCACTAAAATAATGATTTGTTTGACAATTTTCTATGCAAATATGATATTGATAATCATTATATGGTTCACCTTCTACAAATTCACCTATGATTCGTTGATCATTCAAATGATCATAATATCTACAACCCCGACCATAAATATCAATTGGTAAGTTTGTTTGTAAAATTTTTTGTACAAGCTCATGTCTATATATATGTCCAGACTGTGAAGCTTTTTCACTAATCATCATAGACATTATTTTTGTTTTTACTGGTAATTGTTTCAAAGGGGGATTATGCCACATATAGGAGAATCCTTCAATAAATGGTTCTGGTAAACCGTGTTTGTCACCTATAAAATATTTTCCGATGTTATTGATAGCATATTGAACAAATTCTTCTGTAAGTCCCAAATATACAAATGGTTCAAATGCTAATCCAACGACGTTCTGTTTAGGTATATGTTTTATATCTGGCATTGCTGTATTCAAAATGAGAACATGGGTATAATCATCGCCGTTTGTTATATATATTTCGTTATCTATACCATAGTTTGACAACGACGGTGCTTCACATAATCTTTCATATACATCTTTACATTTGAATGAATCTCCAAAACTGGAAAAAATACGAATTTTTAGCGTCATTTATAAAGAATAATGTGTAATATCCTTTATGTAAATTTATAATATAAAATTATATTGATTATATTATAAATGGATGATAATACACAAAAAGTAAATGATAATAGTGAAATAAATGATATACGAACACCCCCTCAATTCAAAGGTATATCTTTCTCAAAATATAAAAAATCGGATGTTAGAAAACAGCTTATAGAGAACATGAAAAAAGGTAAATTAGAACCGGCTTGTTATTGGAGTGCCGAATTGGTTTGTGCAGGACATTATATGGAATTATGGGAAATTATTCTTCATTATGCTGGTAAACATATACATCTAGGTAATCCGAAAATCGTAGTATATTTAGAAAAACGTTTTGAAATATTCCGTAATATAATTTCACAAGGACAATATTTGAATGAATTACAATTACGTAACAATCCAACTATTCGAAAACTATTTGCAGAAATAGTGAGTACACTTACATTATCAAATAAAAAACATAGTTTTGAACCGATTAAAATCAACCGTGAGGAAGAATTTGATATGACACAAATGCCCGAAAGATTGAAAGCGCCCAACATCAAATACATTGAACCCATTTTTCAAAAAGAAGATCCGAAAGAGCTTTTTATAGCTATGAACGAATTTGCATATAATATTTCAAATGATAAAAAAAGCATGGTTGGCGCTAGTTATTGGATAGAATGGACAATCGATTTTGAAGCAATATGTAAAAAACGGAAAACAAATATTATTTGCCAAGCTAGATCATTTGTAAATGTAGAAAAAAAATTCAGATATGATACTATATGGATACTATGGGATATCCTTTTTTATTATTCGGGTCTAACAAAAAATCAATACATTGACATATTGATGAATTCTATTTTCAATATATTTTGTATTAAATATACGACTGCTTCTTGTAAAAAGCGCAGATATTTACTTTATTTTGCAGTTGCACTTTTGACAGAACCTATACCAACAAATATTGAAGTTATGAATAATAAACCACTGATTCAATCAATAATCGATAAAATTAATTCGATATACAAGCAAATTAAAAAAACCGAAGATAGTCCGAATACGGAATATTTGTTTGCAAATTTACAAACCGAAAATACGTTTGATAAATCGATGCGCAAAATGGAATTAGTGAATTCAATGGATATATTCAATATGAATAAATAAAATTTTCATAAATATATTTTTGTATTTATGAACTTAAAAAGATGACCCGAAAGAACCTCCTAATAAACTATTTGCAGCCATTGGGCCTAACATTGAACCTATATCGGCTGCAGGCGATGGTCTACCCATCATCATATCATATGAATCCATTCCATTACTTTGACGAGTAGTTGCTACAGGTGCTGGTGGGAAAGTATTACTTTGTACTTGACTATTATCTAAATAATCGGCTTGACTAGGTGTATGTCTTGAAACTGGTTTATTTACACGAACACCTCTTTTTACATTTTCCTTAGATTCGGATGATGATCCATTCCATAAATCGTTTGCTCTATCAAATAAAATATTTACTTTTATACCCAATTTTGTTTGAATACTGAGAACAATAATCAAAAATGCTAAAATAACATTAGTAAGTGTCAAATTTTCATATTTAAATCCACTATATGTTGGTATATAAGTAATGATTCTATGAATAACGATAATTCCGCAAAACATTACTATCAATTGTATGAATATTTCGGCTAAAAGTTCTAAAGTAGATTTATCTGGATCTGCTTCTGGAATAAATCGTTGAATTGACTTATTTAATATTAATATTGGTACAACGCCTAGTAATGAATATTGAACCACATTTAATATTTCAGCTTTTCCTTCTTCTGTTTGTGAAAATACATGATTGAAAAATGTTTTTTTATGTACATCGGTTGTTTCGTGTAAAATTTCCATTATAAACAACCATTAGATATTTATTTTTATTGATTTGTTGATTTGTGGGTTTGATTATTTGTTGTTATATTGATATATATTCCATAATCATAGGAAAAATGGGTTCTATTGCTTTTGCACATTCTATTGCTATTTCTCTATGCTCTTTTTGTGTACCATTACCAGAACGTAATTGAATATAATGAACCCAAGAACGTAGTGTGCCATTCATATACATTCTAGACTTTGTCATTCCTTCTGGTAGTACAGCTCTGGCCTGTTCTTTTGCTATACCACGTTCAATAGCCCAATTATATGCATTCAATGCATATTCTCCTACTACTATTTGTGCTTTTTCCCATTCGTTTTCTAAATGTTCATCTTCTGTTTCTATACTGTTTTGACGATTTTTTTTATCTTGTAATCTAGCTTCTCTTGTCTCAAACCCTAAATCGGCGATGGCATAACGTTGCGAAAATTCTTGAAACGAAAATGAACGATGTCTCAGTATTTGCCGGGCTATATCACGTGTTGTTTCGATTTCTAAACATATGCTTACCATTTCTAATGGTGACCAATGATTGTTTTTGATAAGATATCTTATTAATTTTTCATTAGTCTCTGTGTTATTTTGATTTGCAGGATTGGATACTCTAGCACAATAGGCTACTAGATCTTGTAGGCTTTTATCACAATCGGGTGGTTTTGAGTAACTTGTCAGAGATACTGTCATTAATAGTATATCGATAAAATGTATTTAATATATTTTCGTTTATAATTATTTAGAGATTTCATATACTATATTATATTAGATTGAAAATGAGTAGATCCAATGCCGCTGCAATAAATCGTAGAGTAAATGTTCCCACTGCACAAAGTGGTAATAATTTTAAACCATCCATTGCAAATACAACAAACCAACCACAACAGCCTCCTGCTGCACTTACATTACCACAGGTAATTTCGGTCTTTGATAATCGTATAATGTTATTAGAAAAATTTATGGTTGAAGCTAAACAAGCTCCTATTACAACTACACCTGCAGAAAATAGTGCGCAATCTGTTCCTGTAGAAAATACTGCGCAACCTGTTCTTGTAGAAAAGAATATTCAAGAAAAACCTACTTTTAATAATGTTGAATATGTATCGATCAATGATTTTAATACAATTATAAGTGAATTCAATAGTAGATTCGAATTATTTGCACATGAAATTTCAGATATGAAAGACATTGTTTTGAAATTACAATCATATACAATGGAAGTAAATAAAACATTATTAGAAGAAAAAAACAAATCAAATTCCACCATTGTTACAAATAACAATTT
>Ga0114975_10000676_pt1 | contig 25458 bp, 21 predicted proteins | sample S_130626_EF_Meta_FD_87031 | JGI IMG/M metagenome (GOLD analysis project Ga0114975, IMG submission 87031) | Freshwater microbial communities from Lake Simoncouche, Canada to study carbon cycling - S_130626_EF_MetaG | ecosystem: Environmental > Aquatic > Freshwater > Lake | place: Lake...
CAACGTCTCCATTGCCCAGCGCAAGGGTGACCCCATCATCGTCTCCACCGACGAAGGTGTGCGCGGTGAGACGACGGCCGAATCACTCGCCGCCCTCCGTCCCGCATTCGACAAGGAAGGCACCATCTCGGCCGGAAACGCATCGCAGATTTCCGACGGTGGCGCCGCCGTGCTCGTCATGTCAGCCGCCAAGGCTAAGGAACTCGGCCTCACCCCAATCGGTGAAATCCTGAGCTACGGCCAGGTCGCCGGTCCCGACGCCTCACTGTTGAACCAGCCCAGCCGCGCCATCTTGAAGGCCGCTGCCAAGGCCGGTATCGACGTCAAGAGCATCGACCTCTTCGAAATGAACGAGGCCTTCGCCGCAGTTGGCCTGGCCTCCGCTGACGAGTTGGGTATCGACGAAGACAAGGTCAACGTCAACGGTGGGGCGATTGCTTTGGGTCACCCCCTCGGCATGTCCGGCACCCGCGTGGCGCTGACCGCACTGTTCGAACTTCGCCGTCGTGGTGGTGGCGTTGCCGCTGTCGCCCTCTGTGGTGGTGGCGGTCAGGGTGACGCGGCGATCCTTCGCGCGCTCTAAATCGTCGGTATAAAAACTGCGGCCACTTCATAGTGGCGTAGACCAACTTGCTCATCCTCTGGAATCGCGAGAACTACGGCCGTTCCCAGGGGGTAGTCAGAGACCAGCGCCTCGGGCATCTCCGCGGTTAGTTCGCTGACGAGTTGCCAGACCCAGGGAAAGTGACCGATCACGAGCAGTGACTCGCGCACGGGGTCAATGGCGGCCAACTGCTCGAGAACCTCAAACGGCGTGACTTCCCGTTGGCCGTTGTAGATCAACTCGCTGGTTTCTAGGGCGTGGACAAAGGCCGTTCCGGCGAAACCGAGGGCGTACGTCTCACGGGTACGGGCGGCCGAACTGACGAGGGCCGTCACCGGACCGTACTGGGCCAACTGTTCGCCGTCCAAGACTCGACTGCGAATCTCTTCGCCCTGACGGCGACCACGGTCAGTCAAGGTCCGAACGAAGTCGTCGGTACCGGGCTCGGCTTCGCAGTGGCGCACAATAGTTAAGAATCGCATTGCTGTAGTCTGCCGTATGACGTGAAGTCTCGAACGCCAGGCGTAGCGTGAGACCATGATTACTTCCGCCGTCTTGCCCTGGTACCAAGCCCTCTTGATGGGCCTCCTGCAGGGCATCACCGAACTCTTCCCCGTCTCGAGTCTCGGCCACGCTGTCCTCTTCCCCAAGTTATTTGGCTGGACCGAAATGGCGCAGGCCCAGGCACAACCCGAGAGCTACTTTCTCCCCCTCCTCGTCGCTCTCCACGTCGGCACCGCTTTTGGGCTAATCATCTACTACCGCGCGACCTGGATCGATCTCTTGCGCGGTCTTCTCGTGCAGCTCGGCCGCGCCCGAGCTGAAGGTCCGTCAACACTCTGGACGGTCAATCGACCCACCACCGATGCGCGCTATCGACTGCTCTTTCTCATCGTGCTCGGTACGATTCCCGTCGGGCTAGTCGGGCTCATCTTCGAGCACAAGTTGCGCTCAATATTTTCGAAGCCCCACTACGCCGCCGTCTTTCTCACCGTCAACGGCGTGATCATGCTCGTGGGTGAACTCATTCGTCGTCGAGTCGCCCACCGCGACGCTCGTCACCAGCTCGGTAATCTCGGCACTACGAATGCCACCATCATTGGTAGTTCTCAAATCGCGGCACTCTTTGCCGGTATCTCCCGCAGCGGTGCGTCCATGGTGGCCGGACTGTTGCGTGGACTGAACCACGCCGATGCGGCCGAGTTCAGCTTCCTGCTGGCCACGCCGGTGATTTTCCTGGCCGGGATGTACAAAATTCCCGAACTCTTCGGACCGCTCGGCGATGGCATCCGGGTCCAGGCCCTCGTCGCCGCGGTCGTTTCCGGCATCGCCGCATTCTTCTCGCTGAAGTTTTTGGCCCGGTGGTTTACGACCCACACTCTGTGGATCTTCGGGGTCTACTGCATCGTCCTGGGCGTCATCTGCATGTTGACGATTGGTTAGTTCGCTAACCCCTGCGAGAGCACTCGCCGACCCTCAAGGGCCCGCCCGATCGTCTGGTCATCGGCAAACTCCATGTCGCCACCGACCGGCAGACCGGTGGCCACCTGGGTCACCCGCAGTCCGGTGTCAGCCAGTTGCTTCGACAGATAGAGCGTCGTAGCGTCACCCTCCACCGTAGGACTCAGCGACAAGATGACCTCTTGAATCGTGTCGTCATGGAGCCGCTGGAGGAGTTCGCGCACCTTCAGTCGATCGGGGGTGACGCCTTCGAGAGGATTTATCAGTCCGTGGAGGACGTGGTAGCGACCGCGGAACGCATTGGACCGTTCGATGGCGAGCACGTCACGGGGCTCTTCGACGACACAGAGAATGGCCCCGTCGCGTCGCGCATCACTACACAGCGAACAGACGCCGTTGTTCTCTGAGATATTGCAGCATTGGGGGCAGAGCGACAGACTCGACTTCATCGAGAGAATCGACTCCACCAACCGACGGGCATCCTCGTCGGGCTGACGCATGAGCCAAAAGGCAATCCGCTGCGCCGACTTGGGACCGACACCGGGGAATCGACCAAGCTCGTCAATGACCGACTGGAGCGAAGGGGGATAACTCACTAGACCTCTTCAGCGTTCGGAAAGGCTTCCTTCAGAATGTGCGCTTGGAAGTCGTGCGTAAGAACGGGGCTGTTGTCAATTTCTTCGTAGCTCACCTCGGCCTCTTCGGCAATCCGAACGTTGGAGGTAGTCGGAGCGGCCGAATCAACCGGGGCCACCCCGTCGAAGGTCCACGCCAGTTGAATACGTGCGCCGAACTCCACATCGAGGGCCTTGCGCAAACCATCTTCAATGCGCTCGGCCGCGCTGCGTAGACCGGGACCGGTGAGGGCAATCGTCAGGACGCCACCTTCAAAGGATCGCCACTCGGAAGTACGCAGTAGCGCCTGGGCTGAGCGCATCAGCGTCGGCATAACGGTGCCCTCAATACGCGCCACCACATCATTCAACGTCAGCGCGGACAAGTCACTCGACGCCGCGACGGGAGCGGCGGGCGGTGTCGCCACGACTGACTCTTCAGACGCAATGGGAACTACGGGCTCAATTGGGGCGGGTGTCGCCGGGGCCGGCTGGGGTGCGGCCGCACCCGTCCGCTGGAGACCGGCAATGGGTCGCGACGGAGTCGGTGTTCTCGGCGGCGGGGCCGCTGGAGCGGCCGAGATGCCTTGGGCCACCTGCTTTTCCAACTTGGCTACTCGCTCGAGGAGAGCGGCGACATCGTTGTCGAGTTCGGGATGAGTTAGGCGGGCCACGGTCACTTCTAAAACAACGGTCGGGTCCGGGGCGCTGTGCATCTCACGCACCGTCTTGCCGAGGGCCTCAATAATCCGAACCGTCTTGGGCAACCCAAACTTCTGACCCCACGCGGCGAGCCGTTCGCGATCCCCGGCGTAGAGATCGGATACTTCGGGCGCCACTAAGAGCAAGAAGGCCTGGCGCAGTTCGGCAATCAAATTCTCGGCGAGCTGTTCGGGGTCCCATCCATCACGAGCCAGACGGGCCAGCTGGGTCAATGCGGCTACAGCATCACTTTCGGCGAAGGCGGCGAAAAGTGCTTCGAAGTCGGGGCGCACGTCAGAGCTCAATCCCGAGGCCACAATTTGGTCGAGTGCACTGAGGGCGTCTCGGGCCGAACCCTTGGCTCGCTGCACGGCGATGTCCACGGAGTTGTCGTCCACGGTGAGGGCGGCGCGCGTCACGACGTCATTGAGTAGTTCGCCTAGGACGTTGGGGGCGATGAGTCGAAACTCGAGGTGCTGCGTCCGCGACTTAATGGTGTCGAGCACCTTGTGCGGATCGGTCGTGGCCAAGACGAAGACGACACCGTGCGGTGGTTCTTCGAGGGTCTTCAGCAGCGCGTTCGAGGAGGCCTTGGTCAGCATGTGGACTTCGTCGATGATGTAGACCTTGTGCCGGCCGGCCGTGCCGATCCAGGCCGAGGCGGCGAGCTCGCGGACGTACTCCACACCGTTGTTCGACGCGGCGTCCAACTCGACGACATCCAAAGAGGCGCCCTGCGTGATGGCCACACAACTGGCACAGGCGTTACACGGGTCGCCGTCAACGACATTGGGACAGTTCAACGACTTAGCGAGAATGCGGGCCGTGGAGGTCTTACCCGTTCCTCGAGGACCGGAGAAGAGGTAGGCGTGCACAACACGGTCGTGAGCCACGGCCCCCTGGAGCGCACGGATGACGTGCTCTTGCCCGCGGATTTCACTGAAGCGTCCCGGACGGAAACGGCGGTAGAGCGAGTTAACGCCTTCGGGAACCATGGGGGGTTGCACAACGTCAGTCACGACGCGAGCCTACCGGTGAGTTGGGTCAGATTCCGGAGTCCAAAGCGATGGCCAGGCGATCTGCGGCACCCGGAGCAATCCGCTGAGAGCTGCTGGCTTCCGCCCCTGACTCGATTCACGAACGTCCGCTGCGCAGGACCCGACCATCGCTTTCGACGCCGGAGTACAGAGATTACTCCTCGGGCGAAAACCCCACCAGCTCGCCTCAACTAGCCTGATTGACCGGTGTTCCTTGCGGACACCATGGAAGTGTGCGAGAGCGGCCGAATCGGCACGATTGGAAATCGTGTGACCTTCACGGGTCCGTGGGTTCAAATCCCACCACTTCCGCCAAAACGAGGGGTGGGTGATGGAAGCTTCGACGATGAACCAGTTCATGCGCCAAGCCCTCGAACTAGCCGAGGCGGCCACCGACCACGACGACGTGCCTGTTGGTTGCGTCATTGTCAAAGACGGCGTGGTCATCGCCACGGGCGAGAACCGGCGTGAAGTTGACAACGACCCAACGGCTCACGCCGAGATTGTCGCCCTACGACGTGCCGCTGAGGCAGTTGGAAGCTGGCGCCTCGACGGTTGCACCGTCTTTGTCACTCTCGAGCCCTGCGTCATGTGTGCCGGAGCGATTCTCAATGCTCGCGTTGACGCTGTCGTCATCGGCGCCAGCGACGAAAAGGCCGGCGCGGTGGGATCTCGCTACAACGTCTTGCAAGATCCCCGACTCCTCCACGAAGTTTCCGTGACGTGGGACGTGGAGAGTTCGGCATCGGCCGAGTTACTCCAGCAATTCTTCGCCGCTCGTCGTTCGTAGAGCCACATCACGACGGCTACCGGGCCAGCGTGGCGTAGCCGTCTTCCTTAAAAAGTGCTCGTAGCCCCGAAGTAGACTCGTCAACGGACAGGTGCTAGAGCGGCCGAATAGGACGGTCTCGAAAACCGTTGTGGTGCAAGCCACCGTGGGTTCAAATCCCACCCTGTCCGCCAGTTGTTCCAGTTTGCAGTTGGAACCCACATGAAACTCGGCCCCTCGGGCCGAGTTTCTGCTTTTTGCGGACTAACTACGCGCGATGGGGCTGGATGGCGTTGGCTGGGACGACACCGAGTCGACCAGCATTGAAGTCCTCGAAAGCCTCTTGGATCTCAGCCCGGGTGTTCATCACGAACGGTCCGTACTGAACCACTGGCTCGCGCAGTGGAACGCCGCCAATTAAGAAAACTTCCAAGTTGGGGGTGTTGCCATCCTGGTGGGCATCGGCCTCGAAGGTCACCATGTCGCCTTCGACGAGAACGGCCATCTGACCAGTACGGAAGGGCCCGCGCTCGGCCCCGACCACGCCGGAGCCGGCGAGCACGTACGCGAGCGCATTGAAGTCGCTGCGCCACGGAATCTCAGCGCGAGCACCGGGCGCCACCGTGACGTGCGTGATCGCCAGCGGCGTGTGTGAAATACCGGGGCCCGTAAAGCCATCGACGTTGCCGGCGAGGATACGCACCAGGGTGCCACCATCACTGGTTGTGACCATGGCCGCATCGCGACCCTGAAGATCTTGGTACTGGGGCGCAATGCGCTTTTTGGCGGCCGGCAGGTTGATCCACAACTGAATACCGTGAAAGAGACCACCCGATTCCACCAGGGCCGAAGGAGGTGTCTCGATGTGCAAGATGCCGTCACCGGCCGTCATGTACTGAGTGCCACCGTCGGTAATCATTCCGCCGCCACCCATGGAGTCTTGGTGAATGAACTGGCCGTCAATGAGGTAGGTGAAGGTTTCGAAACCACGGTGGGGGTGCCACGGGGTTCCCTTCGGTTCGCCCGGGGCGTATTCGACTTCGCCCATTTGGTCCATGTGCACGAAGGGGTCGAGGTCAGCGCTGGCGATGCCGGCAAAGGCGCGCCGGACCGGGAAGCCCTCCCCCTCAAAGCCACCCGGGGCGGTGGTGACCGACTGCACACGACGCAACTTCGCGTCGAGATGTACGGGAAAACGTGGGAGGGCCAGGGTGTCGGCGGTGATTGCGGGCATACCTCCACCCTACGGGTCAACGTCATTAGCGACAAGAGCCCCCGTCGAGCGAGAACTACGATTACCACAAGTAATTCTTTCAAGGAGAACCCATGAGCACTGCAGCGACGCCCGTCGGTACCGAGCGCCTCGTAGTTACCGAACTACCCGGCCCCAAGTCGCAGGCCCTTCACGACCGACGCAAGGCCACGGTTAGTCACGGACTGACCCAGGGCTTCCCCGTCTACATCGAGCGCGCCGCGGGCGCCATCCTCCAAGACGTTGATGGCAACCGTCTGCTCGACCTCGGTTCGGGCATCGCCGTGACCACCATTGGCCACGCCGTGCCGGCCATCGTTGACGCCGTTTCGAATCAGGTGGCCGACTTCACCCACACCTGCTTCATGGTCACCCCCTACGAGGAGTACATCGAAGTCTGTGAAGAGCTGGCCGCCATTACCCCCGGCGATCACGCCAAGACCTCGGCCCTCTTCAACTCGGGTGCCGAAGCCGTAGAGAACGCCGTGAAAATTGCCCGACTGGCAACGGGTCGCGACGCCATAGTCGTCGTCGACCACGCCTATCACGGTCGCACCAACCTCACCATGGCCCTAACCGCAAAGAACATGCCGTACAAGGATCGTTTCGGCCCCTTCGCGCCCGAGGTCTACCGCGTGCCCACCTCGTATCCCTACCGAGACGGTTTGAGCGGAGCGGAAGCGGCGGCCCGAGCCATCGCCGCCATTGAATCCTCCGTTGGTGCGCACAACGTGGCCGCCATCTTGATTGAGCCCATCCAGGGCGAGGGTGGCTTCATCGTGCCGGCCGACGGTTTCTTGCCGGCCCTTGTCGCGTGGACCCAGGCCAACGGCGCACTCTTCATCGCCGACGAAATCCAAACAGGCTTCTGTCGCACCGGTGAATGGTTTGCCGTTGATCACGAGGGCGTTATTCCCGACATCGTCACCACGGCCAAGGGTCTCGCCGGCGGCATGCCGCTGGCTGGCGTCACCGGTCGCGCCGAAATCATGAACGCCGTGCACGAAGGTGGACTCGGCGGAACCTACGGCGGTAACCCCGTGGCCGCCGCGGCAGCCCTCGCCACCATTAAGACGTTGCGCGACGAAAAGTTGCACCTGCGGGCCCGTGAAATTGAGGCCCTCGTAGTACCAATCCTCCACGCCGTGCAGGCCGAGTGCGCCACCGTGGGTGACGTTCGCGGTCGAGGTGCGATGTTGGTGGTGGAATTTGTCGAGCCGGGGACCAAGACTCCCAATGCCGCACTCGCCAAGGCCGTCATTGAGTACTGCACCAAGCGTGGCGTCGTCGTGATCGCTTGCGGAACCTACGGCAACTGCATCCGCTTGCTGCCGTCCCTCACGATTACCGACGACCAGCTCCGCGATGGACTCGGCGTCCTGGTTGAAGGACTCCGCAAACTTAGTTAGCGATGCAGGCGCCGGTCGAGACCGTCGCCGCGAAGTTCACTTTGGCGAGGTCCGCTCGAATCACGGCGGACGGTACGGCGTAGGCCGTCGATTCTTGTGAGGTAGATCGCGAAACCACGATGCCGATGACGCGACCATCCACGAAGACGGGGCTGCCCGAGTTGCCCGGCTGCACCGAGGCATTTAAGACGAGCAGCGAACGATCAAAGGTCGGCCCACCGTAGAGATCACGACTACGGGCCGTAATCAAACCGGCGAAGGCACTGGGTGTCGTCGTTAGTGGGCCGTTAAGCGGATAGCCCACGACGGCCGTTGCGGTACCCCGAGCGGGTGGATTGATCAGTTGGAGCACGGGAGGCGTTCCCGTGGAGACGGACAACACCGCGAGGTCGTCACGGATGTCAATCAGCCGCACTTGGGCCCGTTGGCCGTTGACGCGCACCAACGTGGCGCCGGCAATGACGTGAGCGTTGGTCACCACTTCATTGCGACCGATGACAAAGGCCGTGCCCTCGTGGCTCGCACCACAGGCCCCCGAAGCAATCACTTTCACGACGGCCGCTGACTGTGCGCCCACCTGTTGAGCCGTGAGGTCGTTCGAGGGCGTAGTCACGGTCGGCACGGATGGGGCCACAATGTCGGCGAAGATGCTCGGAAAGTCGGCCCCGCGAAAGAGTGCAGCCACTTTCGCCTCGATGGTGGGTACCGGAGGCATCACGTGATCGAGCGCCACCAAAATCTTGGACTGACTAATTCCGCCAGCCAACGAGAACCAGGGAGCGTTCACTAAGACACCAGCGAGCAGCCAGCAACTCAACAGAGCGCTGACCACACCCACGCCGGCCCCGACGCTGGCGTCGAGCGAGCCGAGATGCATTTGGTGCAACGAGTGATGGGCCGCTCCCCCGCAGAGTCGCCCGAAGGCCGCGCCCAGAAAACTGAAGACAACGACAGTGCCAATAGCGGCCAAGGGGCGCCACGTGGTCGACGACAGTTGGTGCGCAAGTGGTGGGGCGCACCACGTGCCAAGAATGAAACCGGTGGCGAATCCCACCCAGTTGCCAATTTGTCGCAACGCGCCAGTGGCTCGCCCACGAAAGGCCGCCAACACCACCACGGCGGCAATGACGCCGTCAATCCAACTCACGAGGGAGATGGCTTACTTTTTCAGGGCAGCAGCCATCAACCCGGGGATCTTGCGCCACGACGGTGCCGCTTCGAAAGCCAGCAACTTACGCATGACGGCCGCACCGTTCTTATTGGTGGCGAACCACACCGGAGCGGGGTTGGACCGGAAGGGACCACGAACGACCGACTTCTGGGGATTCGCGAATAAAAAGGCGTTACCGACGAAGCCGGTTCCCGACTGAATGTCGGTAATGAGGTGACCGGGGTAGGCGCCCCACACGGTCGTCGAGAACGCGAAGCTCATGGCGTGCCAGAGGTTGAGGCCAATCGATCCGTACCGCAGATCGGCCACGGCCTGCTCAACGGCGGCCCCGACGACGGGGTCCTTCAGGGACGAGGGGTGCGCAATCACGGTGGCGGAGAGTGTTCCCCACACCACGTCGTTGCAGAACGTCACGGCGCGACGAACAAAGTCGGCCGCGTCGGACGCCTCAAGCGCCGTCTCACTCGTGAGGGCGCAGAAGGCTTCAACGTTGAAGGCCATATCGCCAGCGTTTTCGGGGTTGACGTCTCGCACAATCGTCCAAGGCAATTCGTCACCCTCGGGGTTACCAATCTGATGGGCTTCGGGGTGGCCGGCGAGGAATGCGGCGTGACGATCCTTGGCTCCGGGGTAGTAGGCCCGTCGCGTCGGCAGCGTGGCCAGGGTTGCTTCCAACGCCGAGAGGAACGCTTCGCGTTGGGCCCAACCCTTGTGGGTCACGAGGACACGCGGGGTCAAGCAGTTAAAGCCCGCGTTGTTCGAGATCATGGTCGCGACGTGGGCGGCCTGGTAGGCGATGTCTTTTTCGCTCCACTCGCCAGGCACGATGACGACGGGTGAAACATTGCCGAGCTCACACGAGACGGGCTTCGTCACGAGGGGCTCGTTGGCGGCCTTGCGACGGGCGCCCTCTTCGCCGACACCAAAGACGATGGCGTCGTGGGTCTTGTCTGAACCGGTGACGTGGATGTCTTCAACCTGGGCGTGATTCGTTAGGTAGGCCCCGGTAGCCGCACCGCCACTCACGATGCGAAGGAATCCCTTTTCAATGAGGGAACCCATGGCCTTCTCCCAGTAGGGGACGAGGTACTCATTAACGGGGTTGGCCTTGAGAACGACAACCTTGCCTTCGGCAAAGAGTTTGGTTAGGACGTCACGTGGCCCCAGGGAGGCCACGTTGCCAGCACCGAGAACGAGAGAAACCCCGGCGTGGCTGGCGGGGTCCTTGTAAATCTCGGCCTGAGTCTCTTGGACTTGGGGCTCAGTAATACCCGGTTCCATCCAAACTTCCCCGGTGATGCCCGAGTAGAGGAGCTTGTCAAAGCCACTGCCCGGGAGCACCTGGACAGCAATGCGGTTACCGGGCTTGTGGCGAACGGGGCCCGGGTACTGGGGCCGACCGGTCTCCACGATGTCCAGCATGGACTTATGGAAGGCGTTCGCCATCCTCATAAAGGTGCCCACGCCACTGAAGAGTTCTTCGCCGGCCTCGATCGAGTCGGGGGCGTACCCCTTGGCCTCGCACCCGGCGGCGGCCCACTCTTCGGCCACGACGTAGGTGTCGGCCACAATCTGCGTCAGCAGGGCGGCACGCTCACGAGGCGTAGTCGCCGCCCAAATCAGGGCCTTCTCCGCAACGTCAGCCACGGCGCGATCCAGCACCGCCGTTTCAATTGCTCCGTGGTCCTGATTTCCAGAAGTTGGCGCCGCGGCACCTCGCTGAGCTTGCAACATGGTTATTCCCTTCTCCGCTTGGAAGGCTACCCCCGTTTTAGGGAAAAATCGGGCGATTGGCAGAGCCCGGGCCCCACGTGGAACGGGGTCAAGGCGATACCCTAGACGTCGCAAAACTCCCAGAAATGCGCCGCGGAGTGACACAACGAAGGGTCACACTCTTTAGGCTTTTCTTGTTCGAAGGGCGAGAATGCCCGACTGAGGAGGAAACATCATGGCGTTTGAAGAGTGGGGCCCACTGGCCGGCTTGATTGGTACCTGGGAGAGTGGCTTTGATGGCCTCGACGTCTCCTTCCACAACGAGAAGGGCAAGGTCGCTGAGACTCCGTTCCGCGAGAAGACGACCTTCAAGCCTTTCGGCCCAGTCGACAACGGCGAGCAGATTCTCTACGGTCTCGACTACCGCACCGCCGCGTGGCGCGAGGGTGAAGACAACCCCTTCCACACCGAAGTTGGTTACTGGATGTGGGACGCCAACGAGCAGCAGGTCACCCGTTGCTTCTCAATCCCCCGTGCATCGACGCTGATCGCCGGTGGCACCGTGGCCAAGGACGCCAAAGAATTCGACCTCGAAGCCGTTGTGGGCTCCAACGTCTACGGCATCTTGTCCAACCCGTACCTCGACCGCATCGCGAAGTGTGTCCGTTACACCGTCACCATCAAGGTGACCGACGACACGTTCTTCTACGACGAGACTTCGGTCATCGAGCACCAGAAGACGCCAACTGTGATCATGCACACAGACCGCAACACCCTCAAGCTCGTTAGCCGAGAGGCCTAGTCATGTACCAGTGGTCCGAAGAACACCAGGCCATCATCCAGGTGATGCGCAGCTTCGTCGACAAGGAGATTCGTCCCCACCTCGACGAGATTGAGTACGAGGGCGTTCCTCCGTACGACATCATCCGAAAGATGTACGACGTCTTTGGGCTGAAGGAAATGGCGAAGGAGAACTTCGCCAAGATGCTCGAAAAGAAGAAGACCGGCGAAGAGTCCAGCGTTCGACGCGGTGGCGGCGACCCCGGTGCCCAGTTGATCTCGACCATCGAACTCTGTCGCGTGAGCCCCGGCCTCGTGACCTCGATGGGCGTTTCGACGGGTCTCGCCGGTGGCACCATCAACAAGCTCGGTACGCCAGCTCAGATGGAGCGTTGGGGTCTAGACCTCATGACCTTTGACAAGGTCGGCGCCTGGGCCATCACGGAGCCAGACTCTGGCTCTGACGCTTTGGGTGGTATGACCACCACGGCCCGCCGCGACGGTGACGAGTACATCATCAACGGATCGAAGACCTGGATCACCAACGGGCCCTTCGCCGACACCATCGTGCTCTACGCCAAGCTGGATGACGGCTCGGGTGAAGAGATGCGCAACCGCAAGGTCTTGACCTTCGTGCTCGACAAGGGCATGCCCGGCCTCGAGCAGAGCAAGCCCATGCGCAAGATGGGTCAGAAGGCCTCACCAACTGGCACCTTGTTCATGACTGACCTCCGGGTTGGTAAGGACCGTTTGCTCGGTGAGACCGAAGACCCCAAGGGTGGCGGTCGTAGCAGCGCTAAGGACAACTTCGTTTCCGAGCGTGCCGGTGTGGCCTCAATGTCGCTCGGTGTTATTGAAGAGTGCCTCAAGCTCTCGATTGATTACGCCAAGAACCGCAAACTCTGGAACAAGCCCATTTCGGACTTCCAGTTGATTCAACTCAAGTTGGCCAACATGGAAGTTGCTCGCGTCAACGTACAGAACATGGTCTTCCAGTTCATTGAGCGGTCCGTCAACAACGCGCCGACCTCAATGGCCGAAGCATCCGCGATGAAGCTCTACTCCGCTCAGGCGGCCTGCCAAGTTGCCGATGAAGCAATCCAGTTGTTTGGTGGCAATGGTTACGTGTCCGAGTACCGGGTAGAGCAGCTTGCCCGTGACGCTCGCGTACTGCGCATCTATGCCGGCACTGACGAGATTCAAGTTGGCGCCATCGCCAAGGACTTGCTCCGCTAGCCAACCGCCCCTACGGGCGGAACACAGTCGGCTGCGATGAGCACTCGCTGTTGAAAATAGCCATGGCCTATGCGCCATGGCTATTTTCGTTTTCTGGGCCGTGCCGACTACAACATGCCTATCACCACTGACCGCAATTCTTCTAAACTCAATTTCGAACTTCTTCGAGGCACGATAAGGACTCTGTGAACGCTGTGCGCCGCCAACTGTTGATCGCCTTGACGCTCACTTTGTGTGTTCTCGCGGGCACGCCGCTCATCAGCAGTGCCGTGGTTCAGCCTGATCCCAACGCCTGCCCCATTAACACCTGGCCCAGCTCGGTCGCCAACCTCCCCTGGATGCAACAGAGTTACCAAGATAGGTACAGCCCTGAACAGCTGGCGACGCAAGTGGTGAACTGCGAAGAACAGCTCCATCCCAGCGAAGCTTTAGCTTCTGAGATTGCACTGACTACTTTGCGTTTCGTCACCGGCACGCAGTGGCAGAACCAAAACAACTGGTTAACGTTGACGGGGCCGAAGTACAGGTACATGCCCGACTTCAACGCACTCGGTATCCCCTCTATCACGCTGGAGGATGGACCCATTGGCATCCGGTATCAGCGCGCGAACGCCGCCTCGCTGCCCACCACATTCTCGAACCAAATGTCCCTCGCCGCCACCATGGACCCCTCCGTCGCGGCCGCCTACGGGGAGCAACTGGGCACTGAGACGGCACTCCTCAATTACCAGGGCATCCAAGCACCTGATCTCAACATCGCTCGCATCCCCACGTGGGGTCGCATATCTGAAACCTTTGGCGAGAACCCAACGTTGGCCGGCATTATGGGTCAGGCAGAGGTGAACCGACTCATTGACAAGGTGCCATTCGTCGTTTTGAAGCACTTTGGGGCCTACGGACAGGAGAACTCTCGTCGGGTTTTGAACCAAATTGTCTCGGACAAAGTCCTGTACGACAACTATCTCCGACCTTTTGCCATTGCGCAGCAGGGCGCTGCATCAGCACTGGCCGACGGTCGCAAGCACGACCTACTAATGATGTGTTCGTACGGCGACATCAACAACACTCAGTCCTGTAAGTCGAAAACCTTAACCACCGCATTGTCCAATTTTGGCTTCACCGGACTCGTCCGATCGGACCTTGATGTTCGCGAGGGCATTGGTTCCCTCTACTCCGCGCGAGTATCTCTTATCAAGCCCCAAGTAGCGCTGAGCTACGCCGCGATGGAACTTCTTTCGCCGCAGACCAAGCAGGGCATACGCACCGCCGCAATCAAAGTGATCAGCGAGATGTTTCGTACGTCCCTAGTTACGCCAACGGGTGTTCGGGACCGCAACGTAGGCGCCACATTGAGTACCAGTATGCACGACCAAGGCATCAACGTGGCCAACGAAATTGAGCGCCGGGCCGCCGTTCTTCTCAAGAACAACGGTGCCTTCCCGCTCACTAAGAGTGGATCCACGCTCCTGCTTACCATGCAAGATCTCGATGGCACCTGCCGGGCCTTAGCCACTTCGTTGAACCAGCAGGGCTACAACACGACGTGTCGTATTCTCAATCCACCACTCAGTGGCGGCGTCAAGCCCTTCGGGAAAATTACGAGTGCCAATGGCAAGGTGCGCAAAGAGGCCTCCGCCGTCTGGGTGGCACCACGCACCGGCTACTACTTCTTTCAGCAGCAGACCACCGGTAATTCAGAACTCAAAGTCAACGGAGTTCGCACAATCGTGGTGAATGGAACTGCAGAATTTCCCTACGCCAACTTCACGAGCTTTCGGGCCAACGCCGGCGATTCCTTAGCGCTCCACCTGAGCTGGCTACAAAAAGCCCCGAACTTCACCATCACATCACTTGACAACACGCTGAAAACGGCAGTGGACGCCATGAAGTCAGCGTCTCGGGTCATCGTGATGGCCAACGACGTCGGACGAGAGGGTGCTGATCGCTCCACCCTGGAGCTCCCCTACGGCTTCGACGCGCTCATCAAGGTGGCTGCGGCCGCGAAGCCCACATCGGTGGCACTGTTCACCACCGGCCCCGTGACAATGCCGTGGATTGGTGCAGTTAATGGCGTCTTCGAATTCTGGAATGGGCCGGGCGACGCCACGGCCGATAGTTCGATAGCGCGACTCACGCCGGCCATCGCCGATCTGATCAGTGGTGTGACCACACCAACGGGCCACCTCCCCATCACCTTTCCAGTGGCGACAGCGACGAGCCCATCGGGCTTTAACAATCAAGCTTTCTGGCCCGGCATCAAGAATGAAGTGAATCTCAAGCTTGCTCCTAACGGTGGACTGGGACTTGGCTTTAACTGGTACCAGAGTGCATCGTGGCCCGTTCTCTTTCCTTTCGGCTTTGGCCTGACCTACCCCACCACCGATTCCACTTTCCCCACCAACTCTGTGAGTTGTGCCGCGGCAACTGCCACGTCACTCTGCCTGCGAGTCCAACCCCGCGTCACCATGGGCGATACCGTCAAGAACTTCACGACCATCTCGCAGCTCTACGTGGCACCGCCCGCGTCGTCGGGCCAACCCAAGCTTCTGCTGGGAACCGTCACGGCTACGCGATGCCGGACCACAACAGGTGCGTCAACAACCAACTCGAACACCTGCATCTCGGGGAGCACCAACGCTACGGTGACCGCATTGCAGTCCGGCACGTGGAACTCCACTAGCCGGCAATACCAGTTCGCTTCAGGCTGCTACTCCTTCATCCTCGCGGACCACGCACGTGATGCGTTCGATATTCTGGCCACGCCACGCCAGGGCAACCACCCGAGCGCGATCGTCCACGCCACGGCCCCATTCAGCGCCTCGACGGAAATCACTGCGGGCGCCTGCCCCGCTTAGCTGGCTGTCAGCCGAGCGCGTAAGCGATCGGCAACACCGACCCAGCCCTTGTACTCCAAAGATTTCTGGGGTGCAGAATCGAGGGCGAGCAACAGGGCGCTTCCGTAGTCGGCACTAATCGTCAAGAGTTGCTCTAAAGACCGGACGTAGGTGCGAATGGTAAAAACAATGGCGCCAGTGTGGGGAAGGACGCGAAGCGTCTGGCGCTCCACTCGAAAGAACCACTCGTCAACCTCATCAAGGGGACGACGGTGACTAGGCGGCAGAAAGAGCTCCGGGGAATCCACCAGCGACCAATTCAGTCTCCATACGGAACGCTCTGGAGTCATACGGTCGAAGAATGCGTTGACCGGAGAAGCCAGTTGGCTCGCGTATCCCGGTACGACGTCATGGATTTGGTCCAATGAGCGTCCGATCTTTTCAGCGAGATACCAACGCGAAGGAAAGGCCACGACGGCACCGCTAAGGCGCCACTCATCTTCAGAACGCTCCATAATGCACAGATCATCCGGAACCAGCAGAGATGCTTCCACCAGAGGATGATCCACCGCGTCGCCGCCGGTATGCCCGACATGCTCGACTACGAGGGCGTGAAGTTCTTCGGCGGCAGGGCGGCACGAATCGAGCAGCCCCACAACCTCATCTCGACGGTTACGAACAAGATGATGCTTCTCTTCGAGTTCTTGCGCCGCACCATGGTCCGACTCAAACCAATTGGAGAGATCTAATGGCCGAAGGCCCATCACCAATCGAAACGGTTTACCGTCGAGAGGAATGTACTCCGACAAACGGGCTTACTTCGTTTGAAAACGGAATGGGGCTGAGGGAAGTCCCGATCCGGCCGAACTCACCGCTCGCACTTGTACTGAGTAGAAGCGCTTCGAAGTGAGACCGGAAATCACGAGAGGAGATGCCGTCGTGCCCGACGAGCGAGTCACCCAGGTCGTTCCATTGTTGAGGGAGTACTGGTACGAGGTGATTGACCGCCCACCCGTAACTGGTGCTACGAAGGTCACCGTGGCCGTTGTCGACGTCGTCACGATGGCCCGGATAACCGTCTTCCCGGGGGTGGTAAAGGGCACCGCCGTGGTCGCAATCGATCCCGTTCCGGCTCCAACAATGTTTCGAGCACGAATCTTGACCGAGTATGACGTTCCGTTAATTAGCCCAGTGATCGTGAGAGTGGAATTTTTGGTTCGGTACTGGCCAGACTGCCATGAGGTGCCGCCATCGACTGAGTAGTCGTAATAACCCAGCGCAGCTCCGCCATTACTGGCGGGCGCCGTAAAGGTCACCGCAATGCTCCGATTACCGGGCACCACTGAGGTAACGCCTGGGGCACCGGGTGTTGTGGCGGGGATGACGAGGTTGCTATTTGAAGGTGCGGAAGTTCCCCGTCCGTTGATGGCCACGACGTAGAAGACGTAGGCAACACCATTAGTGAGTCCCGAAACCGTACAGGTCATCGTTGCAGTAGTGCACGTGTGGCCGTGTAGATCGGAGACTACGTAACTCGTGATGGTCGAGCCACCGTTCGTCACCGGTGGATTCCAGAGCAACGTGGCCGTGGTGTTACCACGTACGCCGTGTAGCCAGCGAGGGCTGCTCGGCACTGTGGCCGGAACGCCACTCACGCGTGATGAGAAGGTGCCGGTGTCGAGAGCATTCACTGCGGCCACCGATACGCGATAGGTCGTTCCGTTGGCAAGGCCAGTGATCACGAACGGACCGGTGGCGGTGGCGAACGAGGTGAACGTCACGCCATTGTCGAGGGAGTAGACGTAGTCCGTGCGGCTTAAACCACCGGTGGTACCTGGTGTTATCGAGAGGGTCAACGTGGTATTGCCGGGAGTAATCGAACTAATGGTGGGAGCTCCAGGTGCTGAGTATCCGTTAGTAGTTGCCGGGCTCGACCCCGCGGAATCGCCAACAGTATTCGTGGCAACCACCACGATGGAGTAGTTGGCCGTATTACTCACGTCACTGAGATCACAGGTCAGCGCGCCGTCGCCCGTCGTCCAACTACACGTCACATCACCGGAAGCATCATTTGGTGAGGCTGTCACGGTGTAGCTCGTAATCGCGTCACCTCCGTTTAGCGTTGGCGCCGTCCAGGTGACCGTGATGCCATCAAAGACACGTGTCAATTGGACATCGGTCGGCGCTCCAGGAACTGAGACGGGCGTTCCAGTAAGTGGGTCGGACTCCGTTGAGGGACCGGCAGCATTTGAAGCGACTAGAGAGACTGAGTACTCCGTACCGTTCACTAGACCGGTAATCGTGCAGGTCAGCAGGGCGGTGGTACAGGTCACCGTGCTTAAACCATCTACGGCCGTCGCGGTGTAGCCCGTTATCGCCGTGCCGTCATTAGAAGGTGCGGTCCAGGTCACCGTCAATGACTGGTTGCCCGGCACCACACTCGAAATTGTGGGCGTGTCGGGTGCCACGTTAGGAGTGCCAAACTGCGTCGTAGAAGGGTCACTATCTCCAATTGAATTGGTAGCCACTACGGTCACCGCGTACGAAGTGCCATTGGTCAAAGAACTTATGGTGCAGGTGAGCGATCCGGTTGTCCAGCCACATGTAGCAGAAGTCGCACCGGCTGTGGCGGTGACCGTGTATTCAGTGATGGTGTCACCACCGTCAGACGTGGGCTCACTCCAACTGACAGTCAACTGACTGTCGCCGGGCGTGACCAGCACGCTCGTCGGAACATCAGGGATTGTCGCCCCATCAGCAAAAGCGGGCGCAGCCGTTAGGGATGGAGCCATAACTAGGGCGACCACGGCTACCCACTTGGTAAAGCCTGCGCTTCGGAATATGTGAAGTTGCGACATGACGTTCTTTCTGCGACTCAAACCGGAGTCTTGCGTCCATGTTAGAACGGTTCTACCCAGCGGAGTAGGGCTACTTGGCAGCATCCAAACGGGCAATTAGTTGGGCTTCCAGGCTTCTCACCGTGGCCAAAATCGTCTCTAGCTCCTTGTCCTGATCAATCAGGTGCGCCTGAATTTCTCGGGCCTTGTCGAGCGACATAGTCACGTCTTCAAAAGTCTCCTCGGCCCGCTTATCGGCAGCCACCTGAGAGATGTTCTGGCCAACGATGATGATTGAGAGCAACACCAGTTGAAGAAATGTTTGGGCAATCCACGCGACGAGGTCTTTGAGCGAACCAGAACGGAGTACCTCGGGGAGACTGAGGAGCGCTAGGAGAGCGAAGAGGTAGGCACACCACATTGTGCCCACCGCACCCGTTATTTTGACCGCGAGATAACTGTTTATGCGGTGACTCAGTTTGTCCTTGCGCAGCTGATCGTGAGTCTTGATTGGACCGGTAACGGCACGGGTCTTCTCGCGAGGGTGTTCCGTAATTACGTGTTTGGTCATGACGCTTCTTTCTACTGCTGTTGAGACGAACCCCGCTCGATAATCGTGTCTCGTGACTGTTCAAACTGCGATGCATTGAACTTCTCGTTCATCCACCGACGAGACCACGCCGACTCTTCCCGGTAGACCTCCGGGTCGCTGCGATGAGCCAAGGTGGCGTACATGCGTCGGAGCTCACGAATAGATTCCGGCGGAGCTTCGGCAATCGACCGCGCTAACTCCATCGTTCGATCCATGAGAGCCGAATGCATCACAACCTCGTTCACGAGGCCCCACTCACAGGCGGTTCCGGCGTCGACAAAGTTTCCCGTCAGTGACATCTGACGTGCTCGATTGATCCCCACGAGTTGGGGCAGACGAATACTCATGCCCCCGCCGGGCATGACGCCCACACGGGCGTGCGTATCAGCGAAGGAAGCGCGGTGCGAGGCGATGAGAAAATCGCAGCCCATCGCTAATTCGAGCCCGCCCGTTACGGCCGGTCCATTAATGGCCCCAATGAGCGGCGTATCCAAAATTGGCAGAAGACTGCGGATCTCCCGGCCCGTGGATGGACGCTTGGAGGTCGCTTCGTCATACGTGCGGGCCAAGTCTTTCAAGTCGAGGCCGGCGCAGAACGCGGGGTCGGTACCCGTGAGAACAATGACACGAATGGCTGGATCTTCGTCGAGCGCCACCATCGTGGAGACCAAGTCGGCCATCATCTGACCCGTCAGCGCATTCCGAGCTTCCGGACGATCAATTGTCACGACGGCAATAGGTTCAGTTCGTTGCGTAGTAATCACAGATACTTCTCTAGCACTAGCGCAGCAAGAGAATTGACGGAGTGCTCGTACTTTTGACTGTGAACGGGCCCTTCGTCGCTGTTGCCTTAGTGAATCGCCACGGATGACCATCAGATCCCGTGGCGCTCAACACCATCATTCCGTCTTTTCGGATGGCCAACGAAGGTGAGCTGACGAGCGTGCTCGATCTCACGGTCGCGGCGAGGGGACCCAGGGGGCCGAACGTACGCAGTTGGCTCTGGGCATTCACGTAGGCCACCTGATAGCCCGAAGGGCCGAACGCCCCAACCGCCGGCGAAGTACCGGTTCGAACCGAGACGGTCAATGCCGAAGATGGCGTGAAACTCGTGCCGTCAAGGCTGCTCTCCGCGATTTGCACCAACCCAGTGGTATTGGCCACCACGACCACGACTGAGCCGTCGCCGCGGATGGCAATAGCGGGATTGGTATTCGGGGCGGCCACCAAGCCGGTATCAGTAATGCCGGTGGAGGTGGCGACACTCACTGATTTAGACGGCGTGACATAGGCCACGTGATAGTCGCCGCGAGCATCGAGAGCCAGGGCCGGGCTACTACCTGCTCGCACCGTGCTACTTAACTTCACCGCACCGCTCGTACGCCAAATTGTTAAAGAGCGTGAACTATGTGTGAGGGCAATCGTGGGATTGTCGTTCCCGTCTAACTGCAGCGAGGAGTTTGTCTTGACGGCTGCCACGACACCGGTGTCAAATCGCCGACCCTGTCCATCGACATACCAAACGTGTTGGGCTCGATCAACAAAACTTACAGAGAAGGAACCGCGAACGGTTGGCGCACTCGACGGCGAACTGTCTGGTGCCACCGTCTCGAGAGAATTGACTACCCCGAACGTTCCCTCGCGGAACAGAACACCGGACGACGAAACCAACGGGGAGATAAATCCGCGGCGTGAACCACCCTTTTCAAGGTGGGTATTGAAGGGTGAGTGGAGGAAACCCTTGATGGGGTGATATCCACCGGTCATCGTGCCGGTTCCCCGTTGATAAATATGGAAACCCGTCATGCTGGCATTCTGCTCAACTGCGATGATCTGGGTCGAGCCGTCGGGCGATTTTTCTGTGTGGTCGACAACGGAGACGTGACCATAGGTCTTGCCCGCTTCAATCACCAGATCACCAGGAACGGGCGCGTAAGTAGAAGTAACGGGATAAAAGCGGAGACCCGGCGAACCTTCAGGAATGTATTGAGCGCCGTAGCGATAGTTGCCGGCCTTAACGCCTCCATCGGCAAAGACTCGCCCCCAATTCATGACTCGATAGAGACGGGCGGCTAGTTCTACGCACTGCCATCCATAGCCGTATTGCAATTGAGGCGTCGTAATCGAAACTCCGCCGCAGGAAACACCGGTGTACTGGTTGGCCCCGTTACTGCGAACATCAACCCCGCCGCCCTGAAGCCAGTAGCTACCGCGAAGTATGACTGTCCCGCAATCCGTTTGAGCCGTAGCTGGGGAGACATGAACCGCGTTGGACGCACCGACAACAATGCCCGACAGGAGGAGGGCCATCGTTAGCAATCTGCGCATGGGTGCGCCTCTCATTGAGACAGGGAACTACTTGACGAGGTCGTCAGCAGTCTCCATACCGGCTCGCCAGGTGGAACGAGCGACAATCTTCGAGGTGTCGGCACGATCGCGGTACTTAACCGCAATCTGCTGCACTTCCTCCAGAAGGCCTTCCGAGAGTGTGGTGGGGTTGAGACCCAATGCCAAGAAGCGATCACGACTCACGTTGAGTTCGTTCTCCGCAGCTTCGCGGCGGGGGTTCGGCAAGTTAGCCACTTCCACGCCAGTCAGCTTTGAGATCATCGCAGCGAGGTCACGGACCCGGTGCGTCTCAGTTACCTGATTGAAGACGGCGGGCTTCTCGCCGGCGGCTGGTGGGTTGTTCAAGGCAATCTCGATACAACGAACCGTGTCGCGGATGTGAATGAAGGCCCGGGTCTGACCACCCGTACCGTGCACGGTCAGAGGGTGACCAATTGCGGCCTGCATCAAGAACCGGTTCAGCACAGTGCCGTAGTCGCCGTCGTAGTCAAAGCGGTTGATTAGTCGCTCGTCGAGAGCAGTCTGTGGAGTCTGGGTTCCCCAGACGATGCCTTGGTGCAGGTCGGTGATACGAATTTGGTCGTTGGCCGCGTAGAAAGCGAACATCAGCTGGTCCATTGTCTTGGTCAAGTGATACACCGAGCCGGGGTTAGCGGGGTGCAGGATCTCGCGGTCCAGCAGACCCTCTTCGGTCGGCACCTTCACGGTGAGGTAGCCCTCAGGAATTGGCGTGGTGCCGGTCCAGCCGTAACCATAGACACCCATGGTGCCGAGGTGCACGAGCTGAATGTCGAGACCCGAAGCGACGATGGCCACAAGCACGTTGTGCGTGCCGCGAATGTTGTTGTCAATCGTGTAGCGCTTGGCCGGAGTGTTACGCATGGAGTACGGCGCGGCACGCTGCTCACCAAAGTGAACAATGGCGTCGGGACGTTCGGTCACAACGAGCTGTGCGAAGAGGTCGTAGTCCTCGGCTAAGTCCAAGTTCACGAAACGAATTGTCTTTCCGGAAACTTCCTTCCAGACCCGAATACGCTCACCCATGGGGCGGATGGGAGTCAGGGAGTCGACTTCGAGTTCGAGGTCAATGGCGCGACGGCTCAGGTTGTCAACAACAATTACATCGTGACCTATGTCGGACAAGTGCAGCGCAGTTGGCCAACCACAAAATCCATCACCACCGAGAACTAGAACCTTCACGACAATCTCCCATTCACGCTCACGCGAGCACTGTGGCCTCTCGTGCGAACACGGAGAGAACTGGAAAATCCTAGTTCTGGGACTATTTCATTCCTGAGAGATTCATGGCCCTTTCATTACGAACGAGTTACGAAATCAAGATTTAGATGGCGACGGAAAGCGCCATCTCGAGATAATCACGGGGCATTTCGTTCGAAAGCTCCACGCACTTACCTCGATCGTCCCAGTCACGCAGCGAGAGGGCATCTTTACTTCCGGGGTTGCGTTCAAACCTCTCGACCTCTTCCCTAGTAAGAGGGCCACCCTGAACGGCCAAACTCAAAACTGATGCCTCTGAGAGTGTCTCGAAGTACCCAGGTTCAACCGCACAGCGATACCGCTTGGCCGTGACGTGCATCGCAATGGCCCGCGTGACCTGGGGCGGGAATACCTTCGCCAAATATTTGGCCCCGGTCGCTTCGTGGTCGTCGTCCACATCTTGATCGTGGACCAGACCGACATCGAGATGCAGTAAGTGACCAACATCGTGGAGCAACGTGGCCACAATCATTTCGGGGCTAGCGCCTTCGCGTCGCGCCAACTCGGCACACTGCACGGCGTGCTGATTTTGATTGATGTCTTCACCGTAATAAACATCACCGTGACGATCGAAGAGTGCGAAGACTTCTTCGACACTTTGGGCCTGAGGCAGAGCGCTACTCATCGATTAACACTCCCTGAAAATCACCGATTAACGACAGACCCGGCTTTTCACCGCGGTCGCGGGCGTCTTGCCACTCCTGGTGCTTCTGGGCGTAATAGGCGTCGCGAAGATCACCTTCACGTAGCGCGTTGTACGTCGGATACAGCGCGCGACGATTCTTCGAAGATGTGTTCGGCCCACTGCGATGAGGGGTTCGCGAGTGGAACCAGAGGGTTTGTCCGGCCTTGATTGGTGCGGGAATCCACGTCATTGACTCGACGACCTCGGCCGTGATGCAACCCCGTTCGTCCATCGGAAGAATTGCGTCGTATCGCGCGCTGACTACATCGAGACAGCCATTTTCCGGAGTGGAGTCGTCCACGGCCACCATGCAAGAGATGTGATTCTCGATAAATCTATAGGCTGGGGCATCTTGATGTGGGGCAAAACCGGCACCACCCGTCAACTTGTAGTTGACCTTCTCCTTGTAGAGCACTGCCTCTTCTCCAAGTAGGGCAGAGGCCACATCGAGCATGGCTCCTGTGCGTAAGAGGGCACGCAAGCCATCGTGAAATGGAGTGAAGTTTTCAGTTCGGGCCAACTGAGGTCCCGCCGCGGTCATTTCACGGTGGTGAATCCACTCGCCACCTTCTGCTGGCCAGGCAGCCACTTCATCAACCCACGCCTGCAGCTGGTGCGTCTGATCGGCGTTCAGTGGGTCGATAAGGACCCAGCCCTGTTGCTTAAAGAATTCGACAGCCGGGCCACTGGGGCTATCAAAAGACTGAAGGTTGATTCCCATACCGAGATAGTAGATGTTGATTGTCGCCTTAAAAATCTTTAAACGCGTTCTGTCACAATGCTGCGCCGAAGATTTCGCCGAATACAGCACCGAGGCGTGGCGAAATCAGACCTGTGTTCTCAGTTCTTAGGAAGGTACGGCGCAAGTGCAGTGCCAAGTGCAGTGCCCAGAATCTGGGAGTACTGGTGGGTCATGTGATAACCGTCTTGGTACACCAAGTAATTCGTGGTTCCCAACTTGACGAGCAGTGGGCACTTGGACGGACCACAAAACATTGATCGTGTGGCGGTGAGTGGCACGCTCGTGGCACGAGTGGCGGCGGCATAGGCAGTATTCAGTTTGCTTAGACCCAGGGAAGAAGTCGATACTTCACACGATGTCAGCGAGTTTCGATGCAGAGAAAGGCAGGACAGGGCGCTGGAGGACAGGGGGAAGGACGGCATCGGATCTAATGTGACTGGCTTGAGACCAGCTCGCTTGATCTCCGTGAGGGCGTTCTTGAGAGCAGCCGTCAGCTGAGCCTGTGTTACGGACTTCACCGACTCCGTATCGGCCACAATACCCACGGGCACAACAATCAAAGGATTGAACGATTTAGCGGACTTCAGTACTGCCTGGCGCCACGTTTCACAGCCGGCCACGGTTACGCCACCCCAGAGTCGTGTCGAGCCGGGAAGCCAGGGGCGCTGCCATGGAGCACACGACGAATGAGTCAGCGTGATGACCTTCCAGTGACTCTGGAATCCCCAAGTATCGAAAGCGGGAATCCACATTGTGGCATTGGAGTCACCAGTTAACAAAAGAGTTCGTGATGCGTTTAGATCACCGTATGCACACTTGGTCTCTGGCGAGCTCGGCACCGTAATGGTGGAGTCCTGCAGGTTGCAGCCGATGCGAGCCGCAGATGTACTAGCCGGGTTAATGCTCTTCCACCAAAGACCGGACGACTGTGGTGGGGGCAAAATTGTTGACGCGGCGGGGGCCCTTGTTACGAGCGACGAAGTAGAAACGGCCGCCTTCACCGCCGACCACGAAGGAATGGACTTCGGTGGATCGCTCTGCGCAAGAGCATTTGCAGCAATAGGCAAGCCGGTTACGAAGAGTGACACTACGGTCAAACAGAGGAGTTTTCGCGCACGATGTGGCCTCAACTTCATAAATGGATTCTAGCAGTCAGTTGCCTCGGTCGGTAAGGCGGGCGCCGTGAGACTGACCATTCGAGCAACGGGACTAACAATCAAGGCCTCTGGATGTGCCATAAGAACTCCAGCGGTCTGAGACGGATTCGCATGAGACAAGCGTCATGATCTGAGTAGTGATCATCACTAGCCCACGCAATTCTCAATGTCCTCACCGCGAGCACTAACTCAAATGGCGTCCAGACCGTTCCCACCTCAAGCTCATAGTGATGGCA
>Ga0114975_10000677_pt1 | contig 25450 bp, 24 predicted proteins | sample S_130626_EF_Meta_FD_87031 | JGI IMG/M metagenome (GOLD analysis project Ga0114975, IMG submission 87031) | Freshwater microbial communities from Lake Simoncouche, Canada to study carbon cycling - S_130626_EF_MetaG | ecosystem: Environmental > Aquatic > Freshwater > Lake | place: Lake...
CAATAATGAAAAAACATTATTACCTGTATCATCAAATGACACAATTCTAACAAATAGTTATATAGAATATAAAGAAACATATCCTTTAGCAACAGATATGGATAAAAGTACACCATTATCTCAAAATGACTGTAAAACCACATGTGATAGTGATCCCGATTGTAAATATTTTTATTCTTATTCAAAAAATGATACAAACCAATGTATTATAAAAAAAGATGATTACTTTCCAAATCAACTCAATCCTAAACAGCCGAATTATAATATAAAAAGTTCTGCATTATATGTAAGAAACAAGGTCCCTAATTTATCAAACACCGATGCGCGCTATAATTTAAATACCACAAATACTAATAATTATAAATCTTATTCTGATTATGAATTAATAACAGACAAAGAGTTAATTATACCAGATAAACATAATATTGGATATAATGGTTTATCCAATGAAATAAAAAAACAATATATCAAAAATTGGGATTATATGAATGGTACAGGATCTACCAAAGAAAATTTTGACAATCATGGATATAAAAATTCTGGTAATGTTTCAAATACATCAGCAAATCCGGGTGGTAACACAAACATACCAGATAGTATTATTCAAAACCAAGTCAATCCAATTATAGAAATATCTCAAGACTATTCCAAATTACAAAAAAATGTCAATGATAATTATTATGATATCAGTAATTCAATATATAAAATTAAAAATAATAACAAAACTGGTATAAGAGATGTAATATCTAATGACCCAAATAACATATATGATTATAATGGAAATCTTTTAAGATATAATAGTAAGAAACCCCAAAAAGAAGACGCATTGAAAGAAGATGCTAATATAATGATTTTAGAGCAAAATAATATATTGATGCTAGGTAGTATAACCGTCGCCGCTTTATTGATCGGTGCTGTATATTTTGGTAAATAATAGTAAATAATAGTAAATAACAGTAAATTTATATATATTTGTATATATATATAAATGTCAACACCATTTTTTGATTTATCGGGAGGATTTCATGCACAAAGAAATTATTTATTAGATTTGAAAACCAAAGATGTAAATGATTACAATTTACTTCCTCAATTGAACAGTATATCTAATATTTTAGATTTTTTTTATAAAGATTTCAATACTGCATCTGGAACAACTAGTGCGGTTTTAACGAATCAAGCTGATGTTAAAGAAATCGTAGATACAGAATTATCTAGACTTCAACAAAAGAAAACGAATGTCGATACAGCTTTAGAAGGACAAAAAAGAATGGTAGATTTGAATGAAAGTTATCGTCAAAAATATTCATATTTTACAAGAGTTTTAGTTATAATTGTAGTTTTTCTTGTTCTCTATATTATTATTAGTATAATTAGTACATATTTACCGGATATTCCTGAAAGTTTATTTGATGTTATTTATTTTATGTTAGGGGTTTTGTTTGTATTTATTATGTTTTTCTTATATTTAGATTATTCTAACAGAGATAATATGGATTTCAATAAACTGAATTATGGACCACCAAATATACCTGCATCTGCAAATCAAATAAAAGAACAGCAACGTAATGCATTAAAAATGGGTGATTTATTAGGTTCAATTAATGTAACTGGATGTATAGGAGATAAATGTTGTAGTGATGGAACCAAATGGGATTCTGGTAATACAGTTTGTATTAGAGATGGATTCACTTTAATGAATAATAATTCTGCATCATCAAATTATGCATCTGAAATAAGTCGTTATACATTTATATAATAATTAAAATACTTGAAAAAAATATATCTATAATATAACTATTTTGATAATTATATTATGGGAAATTCAAATAGCAGATCTCGACCTCGACAAAGTCAAGAAGATATATGGGAAATGCGCAGAGTTTTTGAATTAATAAGAGAGATAGGTGCATATTTGACCGATAATGCAAGATTAGTAGGTGTGAAAAGTAATTTGACTTTAGATGAAGCAAATACTAAAAATGTCAATAATAATGAAATAACAAGATTAGAAAATGAAGAAATACGATTAAAAGCTAATATAGATAATACTACAAAAAAATTTATTGAATTAAAAAATAAAAATGCTGATCCGACTGATTTGCGTATGACTGAAATAGCTGATATTAATGATAAATTACAAAAAGATACATTGAATTATATGTTGATTGATGTTAATACAAAAAAAAATATTTATAATTTAATTAAATCACAAAACAATTTAATAGACAAAAATAGTTTAGACTTACTGAAAAATACAGATAAAAATTATCAAAAATATACATATTCTTTAGAACAATACAATGAAATTGAAAATATCAACACTATTTTTTTTGTTTTATATTATTTTTTATTTATTATTTTTTTATTTTTCATTATTTTTAAAATTAATTATCCAATTATATTGAAAATTATAATTGGTTTAATATTTTTAATATATCCATTTGTAATTTATACAATAGAAACTATAATCTATAATATTATTTATTCATTGTATTTGGACACATTTTCTATATTTACAATTGAAAAGATGAATTAAAATATATTGATATTATAGATAATATATTTCAATGGGAATTTTATACGGAGAAATTGTTAGAAGAGAAAATCAATTAAATAGTGCAAAAAAAGATAATAAAACATACAATGATTCTATAAGTACACTTCGATACAATATTTACAAATTAAAAACAGATCATTTAAAAGCAAAAAATGAAAAAGAAAATAATATTAATTATTTAAATGACCGTAAAAATGATATTATTATTCGTAAAGATAACATGAAAAATATTTCCTTTAATAACGCAAAAGCAATTGAACCAGATGGTTATTCTAAGTCGTTACTAGTTGAAAATTTTGATGCGAATTGTCCTTATTCGGGGTCTGGAAGTGGTTCAGGAAGTGGTTCTGGACGAGGTTCTGGATATGGTTCTGGAACTGGAAGTGGATCGGGCTCTGGGTCTGGAAGTGGAAGTAGATCTGGTTCTGGATTTATTTATGATCCAGTACCTTATTATACTGTAGATTTACAAAACAAAAAAGACAAAGCGTCAGCTACTACTACAGATAGTTTATATAAACAATACAAATATATCATTGATCAAAATTTCAATATTTTACAAAGACAACAATACATCAATGATCAATTTACACGTGATAATAATAAACATGAACATTATTCAAATTATATAAGTAACTTAAATTTTTTTAATAATATGTTGTTTTATTTGTATTATATATTGATTTTAATTCTTATTTTTAAATTATTCTTTAATAAACCAGATTGGAGTATATATTATAAAATTTTTGTAATTATAGCATTGATAGTATTACCATTGATAGCTTATAGTATAGAAAAGCTTATATATAATACATGGATATTTACATATTCATTTTTATCTGGTAATGTATATAATAACATGTCTTATAGTAATAAAGTAGTTTTAAATAATACTACGGATCTTACTACAAAAGAGTAAATTATACTTTTGAAATTTATCCAAAAGTATAAAAAAATTTATATTTTTATTGTTTTATAATGGTTTTATTGGTTTATACCAAATCATCTAGTTCAATATTATTCTCTATGTCATCATTACTATCATCATTATCTTCAGTTCGATTATAATTAATTTTCACACCATACCATATTTGATTTCGTTGGCGACCATATTCTTTATCCATATATTCATGTAGGTCCTTTGGACTTGGACCACGTCCACCATAATTTGCCATATACCATGCTGAAAATTCATTATTTAAGTCCAATTTCTTGACGCGACCATTTGCATCTCGTACAATAGTATCACGAACAAATTCTGATATGTAGTCCTGACTTTGACGATATTCATTGCTCTTTGCTAAAACGATATCACAATCTTTTACTATTCCATTGGTTTCAAACATTATATTCACTAACATCGATGCAAATACCTCCTTCCATTCATCGAATTTTTCATCAATATTTTCAATCATTTTATATTGATAAGGTTTTTCTTTATCACCTTCTACCGGATTTAGTGTAAAAAGCGATTTGAAAGGGACTGCACGAATACGTCTCCATGTACCATGGTCATTTGCTTTTACACCCATCAATGCATTACATGCTACAACTAATTTAAATTGTGGAATAAATGAAACGGTTTGAGGCATATATGGTGCACGTCCTTGTAATGGATCTTTACCACTAGTCAACTGTTTCATCATACCTTCATTAATTACATCAGTTTTTGACGGTTCTTGCATTACAGCATATCGCAGACCTTTCAATTCTACAATTTCTGGAGTTAACCCCCCAACCTTTCCTCTTTTCTCTGTTACCAAAGTCGTAGGAACTACACCATAATATTTTCCCAATACTTTTGACATCAATTCGGTCAATGCTGACTTACCGTTTGACCCAATACCTATATACATATTAAATGTCTGATTTGAGGTTGTACCACATAAAGTTGATGCCAAATGTTCCCACATATATCTACATAATTCCTTTTCTGGGAATAGCTTATTCATAAAATCATTTATTTCATCCATTATTTGTTTATGTTTTACTGGGTCCAACACAATATAATCTATATTTGTAGTCAACGAAATATTGTCTTCTGGTTGACCTTTACGAAATACCTTTTCTTTGAAATCGATTACTCCGTTTTTGAAACATAATAAATGTGGATTTGTATCTAATTTTTCCAAAAATGAACCATCATAAAATAATTCCTTGGCTTCTGTCATTATATTTTTTTTATCATTTGTATTTGCTAATCGTTGACAAATATTCAAAATACGGATTGATCGTGCTCTTGCTATATCTTCTGTTTGATTTGGTTGAACTGGTTCATTGATAGTACGAGTTTCTTCATGACCACCTTCTGTAGTTATAGTATGCATAAACCCAACTGATTTTTGATTATATAAATCACGTAATTGCACAGATATCGATTTACGAAGTGTTGTACCAGAATCAATTTCTACCCAACGATTATCTTTATATTGATACCATATGTTTGCCTTTACACTTACACATACATATTCACCTTTATACAATTGATACAGTACATTTGCTAAATCCCAATCACCACACCCCGTTCTATCACTTTCTTTTTTTGATGATGATTTGATAGTTTGCTCTACATAATAATCGATAGTTTTACGTCGAACTAAATCATATTCTTCCTTTGCATCGGTTTTAGCCCAATGGATTAGTGATAATTTTGTCAAACCTCCTTGTTTTCTCAAATCCCAGCCATTCCATCTATCACATAAATCGCGAATGCTACTATATTGAAAATTTTTGGCCTTTGCGCTGAATGCAATCCAAACTATCAATAATTTGGGGTTTGTATTTTTCAATGCCCAACCTACACGAATCCATTTATCATAACTACCATCTTCATAATAACTCGGTGGTAAAATATTGACGATTTCATATGTGGCTTTCAACTCGTATTCTAAATGATTATCTGTTACACTATCTAAAAACTGATTCAATGCATATGTTAATTCATCTTTATTTGATATTCTAACTATAGCGGATACATCTAAAACTAAATTTTGAAAAATATTAGGTATTGTTGTTATTTGTCGGTTTTGATTTGGGGTTGTATTAATATGTGTGTTTGTCGATGCTGATTTAAATTGTTCATATCTTGCTATAAATTGGTTTTTCATAATCAATGATAAATGTTTCGAATATCTTGCCGATAATTTTTCGAAATTTTTTTCTAGATCAAATGTATTAATTGGTATTTCACTGTATTCCAAATCTTCACTGCTTTCATTGTATTCTATTTCATAAACATGCGTAAGACTATAACGATCATAATTAGGTTTTCTTGAACCATACAATTGCCAGTTACTAGTTCCTTTACTAATTCTTATATCAAACACGTCTTCCCAAGTATTTGTTTTTGGAAAATCGGACCACATTTCTTGTGCTCGTATTAGCATTTTTTGGCGTAAGAGTTGCTGCGTAATATGGTCTGCCTGAATTCCAATAATTGCATGAATTCCGTCTTTTGTTTTATTTTCACTTTCAATACGATTTACAGTGGGCTTTTCGAATATATATATTGGAAATTTGGTATCTTCGTCAAGTTCATACATGTTTTTTATTTCTGCTAAATATCCGCCAATCAAATCATCTATATGATCTTTTGTATATTGTCGTTCATCTATTTCATAATCATGTCGAAAATCCAAATCCACTAATATTGGTCCGTTCTCATCCAAATGTTTTTCTGTCAAATATTCCTTTTTTTTTGTTTTGATGATATCACGATAATATAATTTCAAGAATGTAGAGTATTCAGATTCTGGGATATGATAACTACCGCCGTAAATTCCGCTTGCGGTATCGCCGATTCTAGTATTTGTTTTTTCTTTATCTGAATCTTTTTTTATTAGATGTTTGAATAAAAAGTCATTTATATCACGATAACTGCTGGCAGTTGGTATAATAGATTGTGTCATTACAGCGCCGGAAGAAGTTTGTTCCATTGCTCTTGGATATATATTTGTGATATTTTTATTACCTTTTTATTTTTCAATTTTTTCAAGAAATACAAAAAATTGAAACATTAAAATATATTAAAAAACTATCAATATATATATAAAATGAAATTCTGTAAGAATTGTAACAATATGTACTATATTGGCATTGATGCTAATGATGCCAATAAATTAACATACTATTGTCGCCATTGTAAATATCGTGATGAAACTATTACTGAAGAAGGTGTTTGTGTATTAGATACACATTTTAAACGTGGAGAACAAAAATTCAACCATATTATTAATAAGTACACCAAATTAGATCCTACATTACCTCGTATTTATAATATGAAATGTCCAAATACTGAATGCAAAACGAATAAAAATGATACGACTCCTGAAATTATTTATTTACGGTATGACGACGATAATTTGAAGTATTTGTATATTTGTTCAGATTGTGATACGACATGGAAAACAAATGAAAAAGAATAATATAAATAAAAAATTGAATATAAAAACTTTTTTAATGATTTAGAAATATCACAATCTATTTTATTACAAATCATGGAAGAAACTTACGAAGATGAAAGTGTTGCGAGCGAATCTGAATCTGAACCTGAACAAAAAAAGAAAGTCAATGAAGCCGATTTAGAAAGTGAAGCTGAAAGTGATAATGATGAAAATATCGATTTAGAAAGTAATTTAAGTGAAAATGATTTAGAAAGTGAAAATAGTGATATAGGTGAAGAAACGAATAATATTTTAGATGCAAATCGTCCATTTGGTGAATTCAATAACTTTAGCGAAGATGAAGATGACGATGAATCGGATGATGATGAAAATTATTTACAAAAATTTGACGCTGATATTAAACAAAAAATTATTTCTGAATTCCATCCTGAATTACAGGCTCATAATTCTGATGAAATCGAAATTTTATCGAGAATAGTTAGAGATGAAAATGGAAATATAATCGATCCGCTACATAAAACATTGCCTTTTATTACAAAATATGAAAAAGCACGTATAATCGGTGAACGAGCAAAACAAATTGATGCTGGAGCTGAACCATTGGTTGAAATTGAACCAAATATGATTGATGGATATTTGATCGCTTTGAAAGAATATGAAGAAAAAGCGATACCGTTTATTATACAACGACCACTTCCTTCCGGTGCATCTGAATATTGGAAATTCAGTGATTTAGAGATACTATAGATACTATGGGGAATCAATAAAAAAACCATATATTTTTTATTGATTATTGGGTTTACATCTTCCAATTCTTTCCACAATCCAAACATGTTATAAAAATCGTTGCTGGTTCATCAGCTGACCGGGTCTGTAATTCATAATGGCTACAACGCTTACTTTTGCATTTTTTACAAGTAAACATATCTGTGGTTGCCTGTAAATTGTTCTGAAATTTACTAGAATCACGTTTTATTTTTCTTTCAATATATTTTCGCCAATGTTCCGTATTCATTTCTTGATGTGTCATGAAAGCTAATGATTGTGGTTTGACATCACCATTTTTCAATTGTGTCAACAAATCTGGGTTTTTTAAATTTAAATAAATACTACGTAATCGATCAATATAGATCTGTGCAAAATATGGATTATCCCATTTTTTTATGATTTTTCTATTAGTTGATTCTTTTATAGCATAATTATAAATACCTTTTTCAGTGTTCATACATAATGTCTCATCATCTATAATTGGTTGTAATTTGGAGCGAACATTTTCACGAAATTTATCTGGATTTTTTATTGCGTACATATTGATATATATATCAAAAAGGCTTTATGTAATTCATATAAAATGTTTTTATATGAATCAATTTTTTGTTTTTATACATTTGAAGATTTGAAATCTTCGGTGGTCTAAACATATTCTTCTTCTACTAATTCACTAGTACAATCTAAATAATTAGATTCTTGTTGTTGAGCAATTTTGAACACATTTTCTGGTTTTTCTGCTTTTTCTCCTTTTTTAGAAGTTGTTTTTTTTGCTGGTTTTTTAATTAAATTCTTTACTGGTTTTTTGGATTTTGATTTTTTTATACATACTTCTTCTTCGTCTTCATATTCATCATCATCTTCTACATCTTCGTCATCATCCACGATAAAACCATCTTTAGCATATCCTTGCTTTGTTAATGGTATTCCTTCATCATCGTCTTCATCTTCATCACTGTCTTCCTCTCTCAAATCTTCAAAACCACCATATAAATATTCGTATATGTCATCCCATTCATCACATGTAATTGATACAGGTGTATTATTAGATTTATTTACAATTACGCAATTACCAAAAAATAGGGTATTATCGATTGGTGGTGGAAATTCATATTTGTTCTCACTATTTGCACGTCCATTCGTTTTTCCATATACAGAAATATTATATGATTTATTGTTCAGATCTTCAATATTCCATTCAGTGTAGCTTTTGAATCCAGTTTGCGATGAATGACCTGCTTTTTTGTATAGTTCGTTCTCATCAAATTTAATATTTTGTTCCTTGATGTTACCTGATTTTTCTACAATCAAAATAGTTACTGACATATAAGTATATACGTGTTGATATTTTTATATTTGTTTTGATAATGTTTTTTTATGTAGACGTTTTGATGTTGTTTTTTTATATTTATTTATATGTTTTGATTTTGTTTTTTTAGATTTTTTTCCACCCCAATATAAATAACTTTTATTACTATCATAATATTTCAATATTTTACTAATTGTTTCATTATCTGTTTTTGGGTCCTTGTTAATTTCACCTTTCAAATATTTCTCTAAATCATCTAGTGATTTTTCTTTATAATTGAATTTATCGCCGCTATTTGAAAAAAGAGTAGCGTCTTCTTGAATTATATATTTTTTTTCTCTCAAATTTTCATAAAATTCTTTTTTTATATCTTTATATTTATTATCAGGTAACAATACTAATAAATTGATTCTGAAAAGAGAAGTGCCTATAGTTTTATCCGCAACATTTGTAGCTGCTACGTCGGCAACTATACCAAAAAATTCAAACATTTGTATATATATCAAATATATATTTCTACGTAAAAAGTTATTAAAATCAATCTGTTATTGATGTATAGATAAATGTTCTCTAATTTTATTTTTTTAATCATAATAAATATCATGTTTAGTATTATTGTTATTTATGGTTGTCACTTTTCATGGAATATTTTGAAAGATACATATAGCAAAAGAAAAACGAAAGATTTAGTAAATACACAGATAAAGAAATATCAAAAAATGTTGGATGAAATACAATGTTCTCAAAATACCAATATAAACACTTTGAAACCAATATCAGATCAAATACCAAAACAAGAAATTGAACGAATGAATAATGAACTTAGTGACTTCATCTTGAACGACTTATAAATATATTTATTTAAATAATTTAAAAGTAAAACCATTTATTATATAAATGGAGCTATCGCAGTTACAACAGTCACATTTATTAAAAAGATTACCTGATTTTGAACTTTCTTATGAAACTATATCACATAATAAAGTTTCCAATGATTACAACATTGCTTTTGCAATACCTACTGGTAAAAAAGCATACGTATGGTTTACATTCCAAGGTGATATCGATGTGTGTTATTTTATGGAATTGAACAAAGATAAAAAAATATCGAAAACTATACGACTTGATAATCCGATTGATTTCAATACCCAACTTACAATGGGTACTATTTTATATGGTAGCATTGTATTGGATGAAAACACAAAAAAACAGTGGTTTGTTATAGAAGACATATTATACTACAAGGGAATATCCATGAAAAAAGCATTATTGAATGAAAAATTATTGTATTTGGCTGATTTTATGAAAATCGCGCCACATAACACTATAAATGGAAATGAATTCATATTCATATTACCTATGATCTGGAAAGTAAACATTGATACTGAGCTTCCAGCACAACTACCAGATGAAATCACCAAAATAATAGGATACAATGCTCATCATATACAATATCGTACAACCAATTGTATAAAACCATATTTGAATGTTTTATTAACACGCAAATTAATACAACCTGCTACAAATTTGAAAACCATAAAAACGTCTACACACAAATTTGAAACAATTAGAATCAACATGGATTTCAATAAACCACAATACAAATACCCTGCTGTATTCCAGGTGACCGCGGACATTCAATTCGATATATACCATTTATTTGCTTATGGTAAAAATAACATGCCAGTTTATTATAACGTAGCGTATGTTCCTAATTATAAGTCCAGTGTGTTTTTGAATGGATTATTTCGTAATATTCGTGAAAACAAGAACCTGGATTATATTGAGGAAAGTGACGACGAAGATGATTTTCAAAATATGAATGAAGACAAATATGTAGACATCAACAAAATAGTTTTGATGGAATGTATTTTTAATCAAAAATTCAAACGTTGGACACCAGTAAAAATAGTAGATAAATATACAAAAGTTGTCCATTTGAACAAACTAGTTCGTGACTATTATTAGAAATATACAGTAACCCCAAAATAGATTGGTTTATTTCTCAACAACAACTTCTTTGAGAACATTTCTCATGATTTTATTCATATCCTTTTCTTCATTCTCTGGATCACATGATCCCAATGAGTTCAATGATATTTTCAAAAAATCATTGTTCTCCTGAGTATCTAATTTAATAAAATCCGGATTTTGTGCTTGCCATGCAGGTAATTGTTGTAGATTTTTTTTTGCAATACGTTTTATTACATGTCTCATTTTATTCTTTTGAGAACTTTCCTTTTCCCATGAATTATTATTTTTTACATAGACAGTTTCACGTTTCAAATCCGTACAATGCAATGGTCGGGTATAAACATCCAACTCTTTCAATTTATTTACGAGTATTCGTGATATACCCGGAACATATCCTAGACGTCCAGTTGCTTCCAAATCACTAACCGTCAATTGTATGGATTCAATAAAATCGGTTATATTGATAGCATCTTTACATTGTTCATTTAAAAACAAGTTCAAATTAAAATTATTATTTGTTATATTATTTTGTTGGTAATTATTGGTAATTGTTTGTTTTTTAGATAATTCTACGACAGTATTTTGAAGTTCTCGATTTTGTTCTATTAATAGTTTTTGCATATCTTTACTTTGTTGAAGAAACTCCATAATTAGATCAGTATTTATCGTTTTTTTATCAGTACCATTTTCCATATTGGTATTACTATCATTTTCGCTGCTTATTTCACTATCATTTTCGCTATTATTATCAATGTTCTCAGAATTATTGATATTGTTTATGGCAACCATACACTTTTTACGGTGTTTACATAAACTTGACATGTGTTTATATTGAAGACCACATTTACATAAGTATATTTTTTCATTTTTATTTGACAAATGCTTTCTTGTAACTATATGACTATTCCAATTTCCTTTTTTGTTGGTCGTGAAATTACATATTTTACAAAAATATTTACAATTAGCCTCCATTAGTATATGACTGACACGTAATATAATATGTTATTATATATTATTTTTATTACGATATATCATAATATATATTTTATACAGAAACCAAATTATAAAAAATGCTGTTTTTCTGTTTTTTGGCTGGAAATCGTTTGTCTAAAGGACTAATAAAAAAAAGCCGTGTGAGTTTCCGACGTAAAATTATGTAAAAGTTATGCAGCCAGATTTTTCGGAAAAAAACGTTTTTTACAGCATGATCGAGTAAAATCACTTTTTTCAAATTGTTAATCGCCATTTTTGAAAAATGGACATTTTTAAAAATGTCCAAAAAAAAAAATTGACCCCACTTTATTTTTATATTTTATTTTGCTCGTTTGTTGTAAAACTATTTAATTGTTATTATGAATAATATTTTGTTTATATTATATATAGAATGGCTTCAATTGTTGGAAACGGAAGTACAGAAACAAGTTTTAAGGCAGGTAGTGTAATGCCACATGAGGTTAATACTGCAGGTGGATTCAATCCAAGTGCGTATAGTAGTAAAGGCGGAAATAAATCAATGCAACAAGGGGGAGGTTCTTTAGCATTTTCTGAATTAAAGGGTGGTAAAAAGAAGAGATCTAGAAAGACATCAAGAAAATCATCAAAAAAGACATCTAAAAGACGCGGTAAAAAAACTATGAAAACCATGATAAAGGGTCTATTTGGTATTTTCAAAAAATAAATATTTTACATAAAATATACAAAAATATATATTTTATGAAAACTAATAAAAATAAAAATACAAAAAATATTTTGAATACAAAATTATACCATGTTATATAAAAATGGAAAGAACTAATCTTTTTTTAGGAAGTAGTATAATATCAGAATGGGATACATCTCGTTTTTTTCCTAATCACCAAAACATCAATTTAGGTATTTCTGGATTGAAAAGCAGTGATCTCAATAAAAAATACTCCGTTTTATTTACCGATAAATACAAAAATGTAAAAATACAAAACATCATTTTGTATGTAGGTTCTAACGATATTACACAAGATAAAAATGAAAGTGATATTATAAAAAATACAATTGATTTTATAGCTTCTTTACAGTTCAATTTCAAAAAAGCAAAAATATTTTATGTATCTATTTTCAAAAGCCAGGATAGAACAGCTGCACAGTTGAATAAAATAGACTATATCAATAAAAAAATAAGAGATTATGCAATGATAACACAAAACTTTTTTGTTTACAATTTCAATCGTCAACTTATTTCGAAAAACAATTTTTTAGAAGATAAAAAACATCTATCTGAAAAAGGTTATCAAACATTGAGTAACTGTATAAAAAAGATTTTTTTATTATAAATATTGTCTCTAGATATCTGTAAACATACTAGTATCAATCATACATTTTGTATTCATAGGTTTCATATTGATATCATCATCTGAACTACTATGTTCATCTTTTTTGGTATTAATAGAATTCTTTGGTTCAAATACGCGTTTCCATGTTTGATCAGTTTCCCAATCAAACTCCATTCCCGAATATTTGGATGAATCTATTTGACGAATCCGATAATTACATTTTTTATAGAATCGCTTACGTTGCGTCCATTGATTTTGGAAAATATCATGACTATCAATGATATCAACGATAATCGGGTTTTCATGTTTTATACGTAAAATTCGCCCAACAGATTGAGTAATATCAGTCTTGGGTGTTACCATTACCAATGTCGCCAATGTTTTTATATCGAGAGCTTCAGCAGCCATTGCATAAGTTGCCAAAACGATTTGTTTTTCTTCGGTTTCCTGGAGACTCGCTTGTTTCATCCCACCTACATAATAACCTACAGAAGCTAAATTACGGTGGTTAATAGCATCGAATAAATAAGTTAAAAGTGATCGATTATGACACAGAACCATAATTTGATTTTCCGATTCTTTTAATAAATCACCTATTACACGAACAATGAAATCACTCCTTGGTCCATATTCACAAAGCTTAGATATCATTGTACTATATTTAGGATTACCGCGAAAATCTAATTCAATCTCATTGAAACTAGAATCGTTTGTTTTATATTCAATACCGCGAACACATACTAGGTCATCACCCTCACGTTTTTTACTATATATTTTTTCACCGATAAACATATACAAAACGCGTGTCAATTTGTCTTTACGCTCGACGGTTGCAGAAATACCCAACATATAGGGCGTTATCGTCTTAAAAAGTGTTCTCGAAAATTGTTCACTACCAATACGATGAACTTCATCTATGATTGTCAGTCCAAAACTATCAAATGTATTTATTGGATACTCTTTGTCGTAGAGTGTTTGTATCATTCCGATAACGATGTCACGACCTTCTATATCAAATGTTTGTGCTTGAATTTTACCGACTTTTGCATCGGGTAGAAATTCAGTGATACGTTCAATCCATTGGTTCATTAAGAATTCTTTATGCACCAATATCAGTGTCTTTTTTTTTAAAAGCGATATTATTTTTAGCCCCATCACAGTTTTTCCAGCGCCACAATGCACTTCCAAGATGCCACCATTACCATTTATCGAGTCATCCCCTTGAGGTCTAACATGTTTCATATAAACATCGATAATATCATTTTGATAATCGCGTAATGGTTTAACAAAATCGATCGAAATATCATCACCTTTTTGTATTTCAGATTTTGATGGCACACCATAACGTTGAATACCATAGAAACGCGGTAAATAGTATTTGTTAGCATTTTCACGAAAAACAGGAAAAGGAGTCATATCGACTTGTGTAGGACCAAACAAAATCGGTTTTACTAATAATTCTTTACGTATTTCCTGTTCATCTGTTTTATCTAGGATCGATTTTGGAATCGTATAACCTTTTTTTCCTAAGTAAGATTGATTTCGTATAGTTGTTTTGTATTCATCGGTCAGAATGAATTTTTGTTGTTCAGGTGGTCGTTGCACATGCTTTTGTTGATTTTTTTTCATGTAAAAAGGTATATTACGTTTCATTGTATATTATAGTATTGTTATTAGTATTTAGGACGTTTCAATTTTTCAGTTTATAAATTCAAAGTGGAAAAAATATAATAATATAATATAATAAAATGGAAATTCCAAAAATATTGAAATCATTTACTAATTTAGAATTGATATTATTGGGTTGTTTCATTATATATGTTGTGTTTCCAATATCAACCCCACCATTTTTAGCAGGATTTATAGAGTCTTCTTTAGGTATGTTGCTATTGTTTTTAGTAACAATATTCTTATTTTTCTATACAAATCCAATACTAGGCGTTGTTTTTATATTTGTAGCATATGAATTATTAAGAAGAAGTTCTCATATAAGTGGTAGGACCGCCATAATTAAACATACACCATCACAACTAAATAAAGATATCGAAATGGCTAGTATGAATCCACCTAAAAAAGAATCATTAGAGGAAGAGATAGTAGAAAAAATGGCACCTGTTGGAAAAAGCGATATGAGTATTTATACACCAAGTTCATTTAAACCAATAGCAGAAAGTGTTGGATCAGCATCTTTAGTGTAAAGACTTTATAAATTGTTATAAAATATATTTTATATGTAAAAAATATATTTTATTGGGCCTACTTACATGATTCTGAACTATCAGAATCACCTGGAGAATAACTTACTATTGAAAGAATAATAGTTATAGGAATTATGTATATTGACCCTAAAATAACAGCATCACCATATTTTTCTTTCAAATTTTCCTTTCTAATACTAAGAATGATAGCTATCAAAATAATAGTAATTATAAATAAACCAATATATTTTGGTATAACATTTTTGATAGTAAATTTAACACATTCACAAATTAATGTTTCAAATGTACTATAATTAAACGAAAAAGTAAAATCTTTGTTTTGTGTAACTATTACAAGAATTGATAATATATATATAAGTACTAAGATAAAACCAACAATTAGAGGTGTAGTGTCCTCTTTTTTGAATCCCCTATCAAACAATACAAAAACATAAATAACCATAAATATGGTAGATATAACAAGTACACTACTAATTTTTTTGTTATTGACTTGTGGATCATTATTATTTTTATTAATTATTAAACCAAATAAATATGGAACAACAGCATATGCAACCATAAGTAATATAATTACACCAAACATAACAATACCAAGAGTAACTAAGTTTATTTTTCTTTTAAATTCATCAGCCAACTGATTTAAAGAAAATTCATCTATAGGTGTGTTTTCAGTACCAACACCAACCAGCTCACAATCCATTATATCATTATCAGGAGCTGGAGCAGGAGAAGAAGAACCAACGGGCACAGGGTTTATATCAAACAAATCAGTTTTATTCAATAGACCGGATACAAAAGTACTATTTAATTGATCAGCAATATTCAAAGGGGTTAAAAATACAATAATATCATAATTAGTATTATCTTTATAATAAATAAATTTATTATTAACACTTATAGCAGAGGATAATATATAATTCACATTTGCACTTGTCAATTTAGATGCACAATTATTATTATTACTAACAACACAATTATTTATATAAGATATAATATCATCTATTTTATTTGGATTCTCCGTTTTGATTGCTGCTGCATTTGGATCTATATTTTTTTTCAACAAAAAACATGTATAAAGCTTATAATTATTATTGTCTATGTATTCTACAACTAATTCACCAATTATATCGGTATTGGAAGTGTTAGTTATATTAATAATATTATTATGTAGAAGACCATAAATATATATTTTGTTTACCTTGTATGAATTAGAATTCAATAAAGATGTTTGAAATGCTGCAGTATTAGTTTTGTATTGTATTTCGTAATATTTTTTTATATTATTATCAATATTTTTTTGGGTTATATCAGTTTTGAAAATATCTTTGCTAGGTATATCAACCGATATATTATTAGAATCAATAGTTTTATAACTTGATTGATCAAAATTGGACATATATATATTCTTATATTATACGAATATATAGTTTTTCATAAATATTATACTAAATTATCTAATATGGTAAATATCGAAAAAGATTGTTTTCATATATAGTCGCAATGAATGTGTCTTTATAACCTTCTACATATACTATGTCTCCATTATACACTTGATCACATCCGTATTCATTTGTACAACTTTTACCATTAACACTTATCGGTAATTTCGTATTCAAATTACCAGTATTTGAAATAGTATAATATTGCCATTTATCTCTACCTGCTAAATTTCGCCTGCCCATCAAAGGTAAAATCATATCATTACTATTATTAGTTCGTGTCAAAATACCTACTTGTTGATATTCCATATTCATTCCGCGTGTTTCAATATTAACGGGTACTTTCAATGGAATTCCGCGGATATCACCAGAATCAGTAGGATAATAAATACCATCATTTTTCAATGGTGGTGCATATGGGTCATTCATAGGATTATTACGTGTAGAAATAGATGCTAAAGGAATATTGTTAGGTGTGTTTACAACTATTATTTTCGATTGGTCCTTTTCTATATTTCTCATAGGTTTTACTAATTGTGTATACCAGACGTAAATAAGTAAAATTACTATAACAATCAATAAAAAAAGAGTCATATTTTCAATACAAAATAAACCAGGAATACATTTTTTACCCATTTTTGATAATATTTCTATATATTATCAAAATATAATTTGTTTTATGTCAAAAAAATAAACCACTGAAGTTTTCAATTTGTAAGTGTATAATTCTTCAATTGGTTAAAATGGACTCCTTGGAACCAGTGGATTAGGCATACTAGGATTGGAAGAAAATATTTGCATAAGATTATTAAGAGCACCTTTCAAGTATGGTATACCTTTAATAATAATAGCAGGTATCTTGATTGTAAAATCATCAACTAATCCCATTATTTTTCCAGCATATACGCTCATCTTTAATCGTTTACAATTATAACATTTATCACGTACATTTTTAGGCCAATGAATTATATGAAAACCGACATAATTTAATATTATTTGATCTAATTTTTCTAACATATCTGACATCTTTTGCATTTCTTTATAAAGATTTATTCCTAAAAAATTCAATAATAACCAAAGAGGTAAGTGTACAAATATCAATGTTAAAAAATTAACAATTATATCTATAATATAATAAAAAATACAATTAGTAATATTACCGGCAAATTGTACACCACAAATCGTGTATGTTCTTACAAACTCCCATGAATACATCATTAATATGAAAAAATCTATAAAAACAATGCCACTAACTACACCCACATCTTTTAGTTCTACAGCTACTCCAAAAAAAATGTTCAAAAGACCTGTCAAAATGTTACCAAATCTTTGCGGTAATGTCATAATGAATTTTATTATCATAGGTATCATTTCAAGAGCATCTTCAAAACCCCCCATTTATTTATATATCTAGTTATATAATAGATAAATAATTTTTTGTAAAATAAAACATTATAGTTAATCATCTTTTAATCATCTTCGTCGGCTCCTCCAGTTTCTCCACCTTTATTTTTATATCGTTCAAATTTTTCAATAAAACTTTCTGCTTTTGTTAAAAGTGGATCGATTTCTTTCATGCCTTTCAATATTTTTTCTTGTAGAGTTTGAAAATCTTGAAAATCGCTTTGTAAAGATTCAATTGATGGAGTATCCGTTTTTTTATTTTCAGAATTATTTTTTTTTGTGGTGGTTTCAACTGATTTTTCAGTGGTGGGCTTTTTTGGTTTTTTTTCATCGGCATTTTCTTTTGGTTCTGTTCGTTCAGTAGTTTCATCAGTCATACCTTCACTAATATTAGTTCCGTATTTCAAAATATGTGTAAAGACTAATGATATAAATAAAATAACAATCATATTTTTACTAAAAAACGATGTTAAAAAACCAACAATCAATAATGTCAATAGAGAACGAATGTCATTTGTACTAGCAAAAAACATCAAATTAACCAAAGCCATAAATACAAAAATATACAAAACAAATCTATTATATAATATAGAATTGATATTCATAGTTTTTGCTATGTTTTTATTTAAAAAGTTTTTGACAGAATTCATTTTAATATACTTTATATGTGGAAAATATTTTATATATGCCTAAATTTTATACATTCAATAATCGGTATTATCGGTATTATCGGTATTATCATTGTTATTATTTATTGATTGATAATCTGGTGGTATGTCACCGCCATAAATATCGAGAACTTCTTTTACTACTTCCTCTCTTTGTATATCACTTCGTTGAAATTCAAAACTCGTAATACTTGAAGAACGTTTTCCACGAAATTTATGTAAAAAATCTTCCAATCCATTCAATTCATTAGCTCTATCATATTGTTCTAAATCTCCGGTTATGACAAGACGACTATTCTCGCCTAAACGGGTTAATAACATTTTCATTTGTGATGTTGATGAATTTTGCATTTCGTCAGCAACAATCCAGCAGTTTTTGAAAGTTCTCCCACGCATATATCCTAATGGTGATATTTCAATTATTTTTTCCTCCATCAAAAAGGATACTTCTTTTGGGCTGATGAAATTATATAATACATCATAGATAGGGCGTACCCATGGAGCCATTTTTTCTTCTAAAGTGCCAGGTAAATAACCCAAATCTTCATCTACGGATACAGATGGACGCGTAAATATGAGTTTTTCATATATTCCTAGTAAAAAATTTTTAACACCATATTCTGTTGCAAAAAGAGTTTTACCAGTTCCGGCTGGTCCAGTTGCAACGACGATTTTTTTCGTTTTTTGATTTAATAAATTATTGTATATTTCTTGGCTTTCATTTTTTGGTTTTGTAAATTTATTTTCGAATTTTATTTTTTCTTGTGGAGATAAATATTGTATATTTTCATAGTATTTATGTTGCTTTGATACAGACTGATCTCTAGCAAAATCTGAGTAATAATCGTTCATGATTTCTTTTTCATTTTGTTTCTTCGATTTACGATTACGTCGTTTATGCTCAGGTTTTGGTTCTCCTAGCTCTCTAGAAAAATCTAGAATGTCAGTATCGAAATTGTCATTCATCTGTTTTATATTAGTCTGGTATATTTTTTTTAAAAAAATTAACTATTTGGAAATAATTTCTTATCGAGTCCTGTTCGCACACAAAATAATCGGTGTACAAAAATGCCGGATATGAAAACTATTACTAAAACTTTCCAGAAAGTCCAATTGAAAAACCACGCAATTAAATATGCACCGATAATTGTTACGACAATATCGAGTATAGACATATCGAATATGCGATATTTACGTAGGCAAGTGCGTGGGGTGCCAAAAAGGTTTTTGTATTTACAAAGATCGAGCATGTTTTTATATATACAAATGGATATAAAACCAAATGAACCAACAAATTTATTTAGACATATGTCCATACTTTAATATTTTAAAGACAATTAATATAAAAATAAAATATCTGTATAATTTATAGAATGCCAAAAATTTGTGAATTCAGTAATTGTCGAAAACGTGCGTGTTATGGTTTATATTATGAAACCCCTATTATGTGTAAAGAACATCAGGGAAATTATAAACAACAATATAATATTTGTGTTTGTGGTAAACATGAACCTCATTTTAATTATCCTGGTAACAAAAAAAAATATTGTGGTTCATGCAAACTTGATGGAATGGTAAATGTAAAAAGTAAAACATGTCTTTGTGGTAAATCGCAACCAAGTTTCAATCTTTCTGGAAAGAAACCTGAATATTGTAGTAAATGCAAACTTGATGGAATGGTAAATGTAATAATTAAAAAATGTAAATGTGGTAAGGCATCACCTCATTTTAATTATAGTGGATTAACTGCAGAACATTGTAGTGAATGCAAATTAGAAGGTATGATCGATGTTATAAACCGAAAATGTAATTGTGGTAAATCACAGCCGAATTATAATTTTATTGGAATGAAACCTCAGTATTGTAGTAATTGTAAATTAGAGGGAATGATAAATGTTACAGAAAAAAAATGTAATTGTAAAAAAGGAAAAGCCTGTTATAATTATGAAAATGAAGAACCTAAATATTGTAAAGAATGCAAATTGGAAGGTATGCAATATGTAATAAATAATAAATGTAATTGTGGTAAATCATATCATCCTTCATTTAATTTTATAGGGTTGACTGCAGAATATTGCGGTGAATGTAAATTAGATGGTATGGTAAACGTTAAAAGTAAACCATGTAAATGTGAAAATACACCATATCCTAGTTTCAATTATGAAGGGTTATCGCCAGAATATTGTACTTTATGTAAATTAGATGGTATGATAGATGTTTCAAATAAAAAATGTAATTGTGGTAAATCACAGCCAAGATATAATTATGAAGGTGAAAAGCCAAAATATTGTTCTCAATGTAAATTAGAGAATATGATTAATTTGGTTGAAAAAAAATGTTTTTGTGGTAAAAGACAACCAAGATTCAACAAAACTGGATTAAAACCAGTATATTGTAGTGAATGTAAATTAGAGGGAATGATTAATGTAACCGTTGAACCATGTCATTGCGGTTTGACGTTATATCCGGTTTTCAATTTTGAAGGCTTTATTGCAAGATATTGTAAAGATTGTAAAACAGAAGGAATGATAAATTTGAGATCTAAATTATGTAATTGCGGTAAATCGCAACCATTATTTAATTTTGATGGATTGAAACCAGAATTTTGTTCAAAATGTAAATTAGAAGGTATGAATGATGTAGTAAATAAAAAGTGTAAATGTGGAACAAAGGCAAACTTTAATTTTAAAGATAAAAAACCAGAATTTTGTTCAAAATGTAAATTAGAAGGAATGATTGATTTAATAAATAAAACATGTTCTTGTGGAAACGCTTGTCCATCTTTCAATTATAAAGATAAGCCTGCTGAATATTGTATTAATTGTAAATTAGAGGGAATGATTAATGTCCACAATAAAAAATGTAAAGGAAGTTTTTGTATTGAAACGTCAGCAAATCCAAAATATAAGGGTTATTGTAAACATTGTTATCAACTAACATTTCCAAACGATTCATTGACATTTCAAATGAAATCAAAAACAAAAGAAATTGCTGTACGTGATTTTATAAATTCTAAGTTTGATGGGTTTTCGCATGACCAACCATTATGGACAGGAAATTGTGATTGTACACACCGTAGACGAATAGACCATCGTAAATTAATTGGTAATACATTATTATGTATTGAAACTGATGAAAATCAACATAAATCATATAACAACAAAGATGAAGAAATTCGATATGATGATTTGTTTATGATACATGGAGGCAAATTTATTTTTATACGATTCAATCCAGATAAATATTTATTGAATGGAAAATCAAAAAATCCATATTTATTTCTTAGATTATTAACATTGGAAGAAGAAATTAAAAAACAAATTAACCGAATTGAAAATGAAGAGAACAAAGAATTATTAGAAATAATAAAATTATTTTACGATGATTTTGACTGTAAAAATATAGAAAAATCTACAAAATTGGAAAATACATTTGTTGAAAGAAAATAGGCTTCTTAGTGCGGAAAAAATGGATTATTTTTTTTGTAAATTCGTTTAATCAAAAACAATAAATCAAAACAAAATAAAAATATCCTTATTATATTATTTAGAAGAAATAATGTCCGAGCCAGCTTTTATTGAACCTCTGTTGAAACCTGACGATAGTCGCTTTGTAATGTTTCCAATCCAGTATAATGATATTTGGGAAATGTACAAAAAACAAGTTGACTGCTTTTGGCGTCCAGAAGAAATTGATTTATCAAAAGATCTAAACGACTGGAAAACGCTAACAAATGATGAACAACATTTCATCAAAATGATTATTGCATTTTTTGCAGGATCAGATGGTTTAGTTCTTGAAAATTTGGCAGCTAGATTTATGAATGATGTACAAAATTCAGAGGCTCGTGCATTTTATGGTTTTCAGATTGCAATGGAAAATATACATTGTGTAGTAGGTGAAACTAAAATATTAACAGATAAAGGATATTTCATGATAAAAGATTTAGAAAATAAAAATATCAATGTTTGGAATGGAGAAGAATTTACTGATGTTGAAGTAAAATATACTGAAAACCAAGATATATACAAAGTAGTTTTATCAAATGGCATGGAATTAGATTGTACATCTGGACATAAATGGCTTATTCAAAAAGGTAACAATCTTCATCCAGAAAGATGTGTATGTGAACGAGTAGAAACTAAACATTTAATTATTGATGATATAATAGAAAGATATATTACACCATGCGTTGAATTTGAAAGTCCGGATGAATTTATGAATCCATATATGCATGGATTTTTTTGTGGAGATGGTTCATATTGTAATAATTATCCAGTTATTTATCTATATGATAGAAAAAAAGAACTATTAGAACATTTTAAATATGATAAATTACAAGAAGATGAAAAAAAAATACGTTTTTACGTACACAACTATATAAATAAATCAAAATTTGAAGTTCCTATCAATTATAATATAGAAACTAGGTTAAGATGGTTAGAAGGATTAGCCGATTCTGATGGTTGCATAAATTTAAATACTAATAAAGATTCAACGTCAATTCAAATATCATCTATTCATTTGAAATTTTTACAAGAAGTTCAATTGTTATTAACTACGCTTGGTATTATATGTTCTATAAAATTAAATCACAAAGCAGAAAAAAGATTAATGCCAAAAAATGATGGCACAGATGAATATGAATATTACAATTGCAAAGAATGCTATGTATTATATATTACAGGTAAATCAGTTAATAAATTGATTGATTTAGGTTTTTCACCAAAACGTTTGAAATTATTGTATTGTGAAAGAATAAATGATTCAATTGAAAAAACAGAAAGAATTAAAATAGTAAGTATTACGAAAATTTTAGAAAATGAACCAACATATTGTTTCAATGAACCAAAAAAACATTCTGGAATTTTCAATGGTATATTAACATGTCAAAGTGAGACATATTCGTTATTAATTGATACTTATATTCGTGATGAAGAAGAAAAAAATAAATTATTCAATGCTATCGAAAATTTTCCATGTATCAAAAAAAAAGCTGACTGGGCTAAAAAATGGATCGGAGATAAACGAAGTTCCTTTGCATCTAGGCTAATAGCTTTTGCTGTCATTGAAGGTGTTTTTTTTAGCTCGAGTTTTGCTAACATCTATCATATAAAAAAACGCGGTTTAATGCCTGGACTAACATTCTCAAACGAACTAATTTCACGTGATGAAGCCCTTCATACAGAATTCGCTGTATTACTATACTCGAAGTTACAACGTAAATTACCAAAAAAACGTATTTATGAAATAATCCAAGAAGCTGTCGAAATCGAAAAAGAGTTTATCACCGATGCCATTCCATGTAGAATGATAGGTATGAATACAAAACTTATGACACAATATATCGAGTTTGTTGCCGACCGTCTATGTTTACAGTTAGGATATGATAAAATCTACAATTCACAAAACCCTTTTGATTTCATGGAATTGATTAGTATCGAGTCCAAGGTCAATTTCTTTGAACGAACCAATGCAGAATATGCTCTTGCAAATAAAACTGTTGATAAAGATATATTCGAATTCAATGCTGACTTTTAGAGATATATAATTTTTCAATCTATAAAAATTATATATTATTGCTTTGTTCAAGAGATCAAAACAATGGTTTTTTGGATTTATCTACAAAAAAATAAATATAAGTAAAAACACAATCCAATACAAACGTTGAAACCGATATAAATAACAAAAAGTTTTCTAAATTAGTTCTGTTTTCAATTTGATAAAAATAATAGGATAACAAAAGAAAACATGGAATAGCAATTATATCACCATAATGTGATAAAGACGTCAATAAAAGTCTCATTTATATTATGTCTAGACTTTTTCAAATAACCAAAAGATATAAAGATTTCTACGTATATTATTTAATGTTTAATATACCTAATTTAGATACACAATTAAAATCAATGTCTAGTAACATCATGAATATGATTGTATTTGATAAATTCAAAACTGGAAAGCCCGTATTTGATGCTTTTATTACAACCATGGTATTGACAGTTATTACTTATTTATTTCAATTCATAAACGATAAAGTACTTGATTTCACTCGATTAATGCGAACGTTTGAAAACGATTTTGAATCCATGTTTTACATGAAAAATATGGTTGAATATGATGGAAAAATAGCATTATCAACGACATACTATGAAAGCGCACTGAATCAATCTAACGCATTCAGTGATAGATTCAAAGCTTTATGGAATCATATTATTGAAAATGTAAACGATAACGACACCATCAACCACATAAAAGAATACTCGTTTGGAAACAATTCATACAAAGAAAGAGATTTGGGAATTTATATGGTAGTACAAAGTAAAAAATTCTTGATATCCAAAGAACATCAGATCTATGCTTTTACGACTATAGATACCGAAGAACCAGAATCAGAAAA
>Ga0114975_10000678_pt1 | contig 25429 bp, 25 predicted proteins | sample S_130626_EF_Meta_FD_87031 | JGI IMG/M metagenome (GOLD analysis project Ga0114975, IMG submission 87031) | Freshwater microbial communities from Lake Simoncouche, Canada to study carbon cycling - S_130626_EF_MetaG | ecosystem: Environmental > Aquatic > Freshwater > Lake | place: Lake...
AAAACTGATTTTACGGTAACGCCTGCTGGAACTGCTTTTTTCATTACAGGTTTACTTGATGGAGCTCCAAATTTATCAAAATAGAACATTGGAATTTTCAACTTTTCCAAACCAGGAATGACATCGCTTCCTTTACCAACAATTACGACTCTAATATTATCTTCTAAGAAATATTTTTTGGCTGCAGCCAAAACATCTTCTGCAGTAACTGCATTTATGTTTTTGATGTAATTTTCGTAAAAATCTTCAGGAAGACCTTGAGTTTTTATGCGTAAAGCATACCCAGCAACAGTTTGTGGTTTTTCAATTTGCATAACAAATTTACCTACATAGCCTGCTTTTACGTTTGCCAACATTTCATCAGAAACTTTTTCAGTTCTAATTTTCTTAATTTCTTTGAAAAACTCTACAACTGCACTATCGGTAACTGCATTTCTAACTTGCGTAGAAGCTTTGAAAGTAGAAATATATTTGCTTCCGCTAATACCTGAACGAGCGCCGTAAGTCCAGCCATGAGCTTCACGAAGATTCATGTTTAGGTAGCTATTAAAATCACCTCCAAGAATTTGATTGGCAACAATTGTAGCAAAATAATCTTTATCGGTCATTTTTAAATTTACGGTGTTTTGTAATGCAATTTCCGATTGAACGGCATTTGGCATATCCACAAAATTGATTTGAGAATATTGAACATTTAAAGGATCGGCATATTTTACAGACGGCGCACTTGCTTTGGCCCAAGAGCCAAATAATTTTTCAACTGCTTTTTTTGTTTCTTTAAATTTTACATCCCCAATGATAACTAGGTAGGCATTTTCTGGAACAAAATAGGTGTTATAGTTATTTTCTACATCAGAAAGGGTAACATTTTTAATGGTCTCTTCGCTCAAAAATTCTCCTGACGGATGGTTTTTTCCGAAAGCCAAAACATTTTGAACTCTTCCAGCAACAGCAGCTACGCTTTTTTCCTGCGTTTTTAAATTCTCCAATAATTTGTCTTTTTCTTTGTCGAATTCTTCTTGAGTAAAGTTTGGATTTAAAGCGCCTTCCGCCATTAATTCCAATATTCTACCTGAATATTTAGATAAGCTACTTCCGGAAGCTCCAGATGAATAGAAATTTAAATTGGCACCAAGAAAGTCAATTTCTTCGTTGAAAGCATCTTTTGAAATAGTGGTGCTTCCATTTCCTATTAAACTGCTTGTCAAATCGTCCACTCCTTTTTTATTTCCTTCAACATAAGGAGTATTGTCAATACTAAGATTGAAGGATACTCTAGGAAGTTTGTGGTTTTCAACAATCAATACTTGCAATCCATTTGGAAGTGTAAATGATTGAGGTTTATTAATATTAATTACTGGAGAAGGTCCAGGTTTTGGCTGAGTTCGATCTTGTGCTTGCATAGTTAAAGTTAAAAACAAGCCTGATAATACTAAAATTATTTTTTTCATGATATAATTTATTAGTTTTGAGCTTTGTCTTTTGATGGAACATAATCCAATAACAATCGCTGATTTGGATTTAAATATTTTTTGGCAACATCTCTAATTTCTTGAGCTGTTATAGAGCGATACATTTCGATTTCTGTATTGATCAAATTAATATCGCCGTGTAAAAGATAATAAGACGCTAAGTTTTCAGCGATACCTTCTACATTAGAATTTCCATTCACATAATTATTTTCATAGATATTTTTAAGCTTTTGCATTTCTTTATCTGTCAATAATTGGGTTTGAAGTTTTACCACTTCTTCATCAATCTCTTTTACGATATCTTCAGAAGTAAAGGTTCCTTGTGGCATTCCGTACAAAATATACATTCCGTAATCTTCTTGACTGTAATTGAAAGCGCCAATTTGAAGCGCCATTTTCTTGTCGTCAACAATTTTTTTGTATAATCTTGAGCTTTTTCCTTCACTTAATACGGTAGAAATCATATCTAAAACTCTTGCATCACGCGTTTTCATTGAAGGAGTTCTGTAGGAAGCAACAATCATTGGTTTTTGAATGTTTGGATCTTGATAGTTTGCTTTTATAGTAGAAGTAATTGGCTCTTCAACAAATTTTTCAACTACAATATCTTTACCTCTTGGTATGGCTCCAAAATATTTATTTACCCATTCTTTTGTTTTTGGAATATCATTTAAATCACCAGCAACAACTAAAACGGCATTATTTGGAACATAGAATTTTTTATTAAAAGCTTGAAATTCTTCTAATGTTGCTGCATCTAAATGATCCATTGAACCAATTGTAGCCCAACGGTAAGGATGTTTTACATACATATTTTTCTTTACTTCGGCAATTAAACTTCCGTAAGGCTGGTTGTCAACGCGAAGACGTTTTTCTTCTTTTACAACTTCATTTTGGGTATCAACACCAATTTGATTAATAATAGGATGCATCATTCTCTCTGACTCCATCCAAAGTCCCAATTCTAAACTATTTGATGGAAATACTTCATAATAGTAGGTTCTGTCTTCAGAAGTGTTGGCGTTATTGGTACCACCATTGGCAGTAACAATTTTAAACCATTCTCCACGTTTAATATTTTCAGTACCTTCAAATAAAAGGTGTTCAAAAAAGTGAGCAAATCCTGTTCTTTCTGGATTTTCGTTTTTAGAACCTACATGATACATTACCGAAGTAATAATTACCGGTGCCGAAGCATCGTTGTGAAGAATTACATGAAGACCATTGTCTAATGTATATTCTTCAAAAGCAACTTTTTGAGCTGAAGCAACTCCGCCTAGCATAAGCATTGCACCTAGAGCCATTAATGATTTTTTCATAAAAGATTAATAAATTGATTTGTATTTTTCTATTTAAAATAAAAAGTAGCTCAAAAATAACTTTTTTTCAATTACGAGCTACTTTTACTGCTTTTTATTTAACAGAATTTAACTATTAAATATTGAAATAGTAATTTTATAAAAAGGAAAACCCTAATAATTACAGATAAACTTGGTTTTTTTACTTAATGGGTTGCACATTAAATATTTAATGGTATATTTGCACTCTTAAAAATTAATTAAACAATATTGTTATGTACGCAATCGTAGAGATAGCAGGGCATCAATTTAAAGTTAGCAAAGATCTAAAGGTTTATGTTAATCGTTTGGCAAGTGAAGAAGGATCGAAAATTACTTTCGACAAAGTTCTTTTGTTAGATGATAACGGTACAATCACTTTAGGCGCCCCAGCTATAGAAGGTGCTTCAGTAGAAGCCAAAGTGTTACAACACTTAAAAGGAGATAAAGTAATCGTTTTCAAAAAGAAAAGAAGAAAAGGTTACAAAAAAAGAAACGGACACCGTCAGTATCTTACTCAAATTGTAATTGAAGGAATTTCGACATCAGCTCCTAAAAAAGCCGCTCCTAAAAAAGCTGCAGCAGAAGTAGTAGCAACTGAAGAAGTAGCAGTACCTAAAGTAAAAAAAGCTCCAAAAGCTAAAAAAGAAGACACAAAAGAATAATAACACTATAAAACTTATACGTCATGGCTCACAAGAAAGGTGTCGGTAGTTCGAAGAATGGTAGAGAATCAGAATCAAAACGTTTAGGCGTTAAGATTTTTGGTGGACAAGCTGCTATTGCTGGTAACATCATCGTAAGACAAAGAGGTTCTAAACACAATCCAGGTGAAAATGTTTACATGGGTAAAGATCACACGCTACATGCAAAAGTGGATGGTCTTGTTAAGTTCCAGAAAAAAGGTGAAAACAAATCCTACGTTTCTATACTTCCATTCGAAGCATAATAACGAGATTTTTCATAAATTAAAAAAACCCATTTCGAAAGAAATGGGTTTTTTATATAAAAAAATCCGCATTTAGCGGATTTAAATTTTATTGAAATTAGACTTTCATAATTTCAGCTTCTTTCTCAGCTAAAAGTTCGTCTATTTTTTTAATGAAACTGTTCGTTAAATTTTGAACTTCGTCTTCTGCGCTTTTACAAACGTCTTCTGAAGTTCCGTCTTTCTCTAATTTTTTAATTTCATTATTCGAATCTTTACGAACATTTCGAACTCCAATTTTGGCATCTTCCGCTTCCGCTTTTGCCTGTTTTGCTAATTCTCGTCTTCGTTCTTCTGTTAATGGCGGCACGCTAATGATAATCACATCTCCGTTGTTCATTGGATTAAATCCAATATTTGCTATCATAATTGCTTTTTCAATTGCTTGCAACATGTTTTTTTCAAAAGGTTGAAGCGTAATCGTTCTAGCATCGGGAACACTAATTTTTGATACTTGTGAAAGTGGAGTCGCTGCTCCATAATAATCTACAAATACACTTCCTAACATCGCTGGAGAAGCTTTTCCAGCACGAATATTAAGAAATTCTTTTTCTAAATGAGCAATAGAACCTTGCATAGATTCTTCGGTACTTTCTAAAATAAATTCAATTTCTTCGGTCATTTTTATCTAACTTATTATTGCCTTTCAGCAATATACTTATACGTTTACTATTGTTCCAATGTTTTTGCCTTCGCAAATTTTAAGTAAATTACCTTCCTTGTTCATATCAAAAACTACAATTGGTAATTTGTTTTCTTGACTTAAGGTAAATGCCGTTGAGTCCATTACATTGAGCCCTTTTTTGATTACATCATCAAATGAAATCGAATCAAATTTGGTTGCATTTGCATCTTTTTCAGGATCAGCAGTGTAAATTCCATCTACACGAGTTCCTTTCAAAATCACATCAGCATGAATTTCTACCCCTCTCAAAACTGCCGCTGTATCCGTTGTAAAATAAGGATTTCCAGTTCCTGCTCCAAAAATTACAATTCTTCCCTTTTCAAGATGACGAACCGCTCTTCTTTTAATATAAGGTTCTGCAATGGCTTCAATTTTTAAAGCGGTTTGCAATCTGGTTAACATTCCCTTTTCTTCTAAAGCGCCTTGCAGGGCCATGCCATTGATAACGGTAGCAAGCATTCCCATGTAATCACCTTGAACGCGATCCATACCATTACTCGCTCCAGCAACTCCTCTAAATATATTTCCACCGCCAATTACAATTGCAATTTGCACTCCTTTAGCGTGAATTTTTTTGATTTCTTCGGCATATTCTGCCAATCTCGCCGGATCAATTCCATATTGTCGGTCACCCATTAGCGCTTCACCACTTAGTTTCAGAAGAATTCTTTTGTATTTCATAATTTATTTGAGTTGTAAGATGCAAATATAGACATATTCTTTTTTTATTAAATAGTGTTCGCAATTTTTTTGATCTTTCTATTTTCTCCAATTTCTAATTGATATTTATCCAAATTGCAATTGGACTATTTTGTAAATTTGTAAAAATAATTTGATGAAAGAGATATTTAAATTCGCTTTAAAAAATAGTTATTCTTATCTGGAATACAGAAAAATAATAACTGATTTATTGCAAGAAGGGAAAGCTTCAGGCGCAACCCAAACAGAATCTCTGGTTAATTATAGTCGGTTGAACGAAACTAGAATGCATCGTTTAGACAAAACAATTGTAATAAATGAAGCAATAATTTCTGAATTAAAAGCAATCCAATCTAAATACATTTGGCTAGTTATTGCTGAAGGTTGGTGCGGCGATGCGGCACAATTACTTCCTATATTCAATAAAATGAGTGATGTTTCAAACCATATCGATTTAAAAATTGTCTTTCGTGATGAAAATGAGGAGCTGATGAATTTGTTTCTTACCAATGAAAAAAAGGCAATTCCAAAATTGATTATTTTAGATAAAAATTCCTTGAATGTAATTGCTAATTGGGGCCCAAGACCAAAAGGCGCTATTGAATTAATTCAGAATTATAATGAGAAATTTGGTGTGATTGACGATACTATAAAAACAGAATTGCAAATATGGTATTTACACGATAAAGGACTTTCTACACAAAAGGAAATTGTGGAATTAATTTCTCTATAAATCGGCTTCAAACTGTGTTACCTCGATGGCATTTTCAACCTGATAATTGCCAATTTTTGTTCTCCTCAAAGCAGTTAGGTGAGCGCCAGAATTTAGTGCTTTACCAAAATCAAAGGCCAATGAGCGAATGTAAGTTCCTTTGCTACAAACGACTCTAAAATTGATTTCTGGCAAGGCGATTCTTGTAATTTCAAATTCATGAATCGTGGTTTTTCTGAATTCAATTTCAACAACTTCACCCGCTCTAGCGTGTTCGTAAAGTCGAACTCCGTCTTTTTTTATAGCGGAATAAATAGGGGGTTTTTGATTTATTTCTCCTAAAAATTGCTTTACAGTTTTATGAATTAATTCATCATCAATATGAGAAATCGGAAAAGTTTCGTCAATTTCTGTTTCTAAATCGTACGATGGAGTAGTTGCGCCAATGAAGAATGTCCCAGTATATTCTTTAGCCTGACCTTGCAATTCAGATATTTTTTTAGTGAATTTCCCTGTACAAATAAGCAGAAGTCCTGATGCCAAAGGATCTAAAGTGCCTGCATGACCAATTTTGAATTTTTTTGGAAGACCAACTTTATTAATTAAGCCATATTTAATTTTGTTGACCGCTTGAAAGGAAGTCCAATTTAATGGTTTATCAATCAATAAAACCTGTCCGTTTTGGTAGTCTTCAATAGTCATTAAAGAATAGTCAAAGAATGAACAAAAAAGTGGATAATCAATAAAGTTATTCCTGCAATTATTCGGTAATAACCAAAAACTTTAAAACCATTATTGCTTATGAAGTCTATAAATGTTTTAATTGCAATTAATGCCACGATAAACGCCACAATATTCCCAATTATAAGAAAATTAATTTGGTCGTGTGTCAATACAAAACCGTCTTTATAATAGTCGTAACATTTTTTTAAAGTAGCTCCAAACATGGTTGGAACGGCTAAAAAGAAGGAAAATTCTGCTGCTGCCGACCGTGTTAATTTTTGTGACATTCCTCCAACAATACTTGCTCCACTCCTTGAAACACCTGGAATCATTGCGATACATTGAAATAATCCAATTTTAAATGCGGTTGGATAGGTAATTTCTGTTTCCGTTGAATTTCCAAACCAATCGTCCACTTTCAAAAGTAAAATTCCACCTAATAAAAGGGAAACAGCTACGGTTACTGGATTTTCTAATAAAGCATCTATTTTTTTAGCAAAAAGTAATCCTAAAATAATTGCAGGAATAAAACCAACTATTATTTTGAAATAGAATTCAAAGGTTTGAAAAAAGCGTTTGAAATACAAAACGATAACAGATAGGATGGCTCCTAATTGGATTACTATTGTAAAGAGTTTGGTAAATTCATCATGTTCAATACCAAAAAAACTGCTTGCAAGAATCATATGACCGGTAGAAGAAACTGGAAGAAACTCAGTAATTCCTTCGATAATCGCCAATATAAATGCTTGAAATGTAGTCATTTATTATTTATTTGGGTTTTTGAAAATAGAGTAAATTGTAATTCCAAAACCGATTAAAACCACAGTTGGCGCCAAGCGAATTCTTCGGAAACTAAATACCGCTTCATTAAAAACTTTTGGATCATCACTGCCGCCGCCCGACATCAAAATAAAGCCTAATGCAATAACTCCAATTCCAATTAAAAGGAATTTGTAATTTACTTTTTCAAATAAAAATTCGGGTTTTTGATCGTTGTTTTTCATATGTTTTTTTGATTTAGAAAGTTGAATGGTTTTATTTAGATTAAACAAATAACCAAATCAACGATTAACCATTAATACAAATCGTCTGTTCTTAAATTTAAAAAGCGTTGGGTGGCAAAATAAGTACTTAACCAAGTGATGACAACTCCAACAGCCACAACTCCTAAAAGAACTAATGTAATAAGAAATTTTTCGTCTAATATTCCCAAATTCGGATAACTAGAATCTAAATACAATAAGGTAAAAATTAAAGAAACTACTGCCAAAGCAGAACCAATTAATCCTAATTTTATACTTTTCCAAATGAATGGTTTTCTTATAAATGCTTTTGTAGCGCCCACCATTTGCATGGTTTTAATAATAAAACGATTGGAATGAATTGACAATCTCATTGAACTGTTTATTAATAATACGGCTACTAATGTTAGAAATCCGCTGATTATTAAAATCCACATACTCACTTTTTTAATATTGTCGTTTACTAAGTTCACTAATTGTTTGTCATAAACAATATCAGAAACCATTGGATTTTCTCGAAGTTTACTTTCAATTTTTCGAATGTTATTGGAATCAATATAATCCGCTTTCAAGTGAATGTCGAAAGAATTTTGTAATGGATTTGCCCCTAAAAACGTCATGAAATCTTCACCAATTATTTCGGTGTGCACTTTTGCCGCGTCTTCTTTTGAAACAAAAACACTGGATTTTACATATTTTGCCGTTTTTAATTCGGTAGCAAAGTTTTTTAAAATGGTATCGTGAGCTTCTTCTTTAAAGAAAACGGTCATGGCAATTTGCTCCTTAAAATCATCCGATAATTTCTTGGAATTCAGGACAAATAATCCTAAAATACCAACTAAAAACAATACCAAAAATACACTCAGTACTACTGAAAAATAGGAAGAAATTAACCTGCGTTTTTGAAACTTATCGTACGAAGAACTCATATATAATAAAATTAAAGTGTAAAAATAACAAAGAATTTCTTTAAATAAACTTAATAACGACCAAAGTTTCAATTTTCGTACAATAAATGTAAATTTGCAATCGGATTCGCATTTGCAAAAGCAAAAAAGCATAAATAAAAAGAACTTAAATTTGATGAAACGCTTAAAAAATTTGTCACAAATTAAAATGGGCATAAGAGCGTTCCATCTTCCATTAAAAAAAAGATAGAATATTCAGATGAAATACAACCCAATTGAAGTAGAATCAAAATGGCAAAAATATTGGTCTGAAAACCAAACCTTTGCTGCAAAAAATAATTCTAACAAACCAAAATATTACGTTTTGGACATGTTTCCTTATCCTTCAGGCGCAGGTTTGCATGTGGGGCACCCATTAGGATATATCGCTTCCGATATTTATGCGCGCTTCAAACGCCATAAAGGTTTCAATGTTTTGCACCCGCAAGGGTACGATAGTTTTGGCTTGCCTGCCGAGCAATATGCGATTCAAACTGGGCAACACCCGGATAAAACAACAAAAGATAACATTTCGAGATACCGCGAACAATTAGATAAAATTGGATTTTCATTTGATTGGTCAAGAGAAGTTCGCACTTCAAATGCCGATTATTACAAACATACGCAGTGGATTTTCATCCAATTATTCAATTCTTGGTACAATAATAATTCAGATAAAGCGGAAGATATTTCAACCTTAATTTCAATTTTTGAAAAAGAGGGAAATGTTAATATTAATGCCGTTTGCGATGATGAAATTCCATCCTTTTCATCATCTGAATGGAAATCATTTTCTAGTGAACAACAACAAAAAATCCTTTTACAATACCGATTGACGTATTTAGCTGAAACTGAAGTGAACTGGTGCCCAGGATTAGGAACCGTTTTGGCCAATGATGAAATTGTAAATGGCGTTTCTGAACGCGGCGGATTTCCTGTTATTAGAAAAAAAATGACCCAATGGAGCATGCGAATTTCAGCTTATGCAGAACGTTTGTTACAAGGATTGAACGATATCGATTGGAGCGAAAGTATTAAAGAAAGTCAGCGAAATTGGATTGGAAAATCGGTGGGCGCGATGGTTTCTTTTAATGTAGTACCAACAATCAACAACCAACAACCAAGAACCATTTCTGTATTTACAACAAGACCCGACACCATTTTTGGAGTTACGTTTATGACCTTGGCACCAGAGCATGAATTGGTTTCCCAAATAACAACTCCAGATCAAAAACAGGCAGTTGAAGCGTATATTGAAAAAACAGCAAAGCGATCGGAACGCGAAAGAATGGCAGATGTGAAAACCATTTCGGGCGTTTTTACCGGCGCTTATGCCGAACATCCTTTTTCAAAAGAGCCAATTCCGGTTTGGATTGGCGATTATGTTCTTGCTGGATATGGAACGGGTGCTGTAATGGCGGTTCCTTGTGGCGATGAAAGAGATTATGCTTTTGCCAATTTCTTTAAAGGGCAAAATGGAATGCCAGTAATCAAAAATATTATAAGCCCCCTGACCCCCGAAGGGGGAATTGACACTTCTGATGATTGTATCAAAGAAGAAGCATTTGGAAAAAAAGAAGGGTTTGTGCTTAAAAACTCGGATTTTTTAAATGGTTTAGGCTACAAAGAAGCAACACAAAAAGCGATTGAAACACTAGAAGAAATAGGTCAAGGCAAAGGCAAAATTAATTACCGATTGCGGGATGCTGTATTTTCGCGTCAGCGGTATTGGGGAGAACCATTTCCTGTATATTATATCAATGGTTTACCACAAATGATTGATAAAAAATATTTACCAATCGCTTTGCCAGAAGTAGAAAATTATCTTCCTACCGAAGATGGACTTCCACCTTTAGGAAATGCTCCAGTTTGGGCTTGGGACTCCATAAATAATAAAATAGTTGACTCAAAATCAATTGACAATAAATCGATTTTTCCTCTTGAATTGAACACGATGCCAGGATGGGCGGGAAGTTCGTGGTATTGGATGCGCTACATGGATGCAAACAATAATGACGAATTTGCTAGTAAATTAGCATTAGATTATTGGCAAAATGTCGATTTATACATTGGTGGAAGCGAACATGCTACTGGTCATTTATTGTATTCTCGTTTTTGGAACAAATTTTTAAAAGACAAAGGTTTTGCACCAACCGAAGAACCGTTCAAAAAACTGATCAATCAGGGAATGATTTTGGGAATGAGCGCTTTTGTTTATAGAGAAGAAGGCTCCAATACTTTTTTTACTAAAAGTAAAATAAAGGATAAAAATACTCAAGCACTTCACGTAGACGTTTCACTGGTAAATTCATCAGATGAATTGGACATTGAGGCATTCAAAAACTCAAGAGACGAATACAAAGACGCCATTTTCATTACCGAAGAAAATGGGAAATACATCGTTGGTCGTGAAGTTGAAAAAATGTCGAAATCAAAATACAACGTAGTTACTCCTGATAATATTTGTGCGGAATTCGGAGCAGATACGTTGCGATTGTATGAAATGTTTTTAGGACCTTTAGAACAAGCGAAACCTTGGAATACAGCAGGAATTTCGGGAGTTTTTGGTTTCTTAAAAAAACTTTGGCGTTTATATAATGATGATCATAATGGTTGGGTTGTAACCAATAACGAGCCTTCGAAAGACAGTTTGAAAAGTTTGCACAAAACCATCAAAAAAGTAAATGAAGACATTGAGAATTTCTCTTTCAATACGTCGGTTTCTCAGTTTATGATTTGTGTAAATGAACTGTCAGCGCAAAATTGTCATGAACGTGCTATTTTAGAACCTTTGGCAGTTTTAATTTCGCCATATGCGCCTCATATTGCTGAAGAATTATGGTTCCAATTATCCTCACCCAGCCCCTCCGAAGGAGGGGAGAAAGATTTTTCTAAAACACACATAGGAATATCTGAACAGCCTTTTCCAGTGGTAAACGAGAAATATTTGGTGGAAAGCAGCAAAGAATATCCAGTTTCTTTCAATGGAAAAATGCGTTTTACCATTGAATTGTCTTTGGATTTATCGGTGGCAGAAATTCAAGAAATCATCATGAAAGACGAGCGCACCATAAAACAATTGGAAGGAAGAATGCCAAACAAAGTGATTATAGTGCCAGGAAAAGTGATTAACTTGGTGGGATAATGACAAAATTGCATCCAAAAAATTTGGCTTGTAATTTGCTAGGGAATTTGTAACTTTAACTTTTTAAAATAGAATATTATGTATTTATTATTAGCAGGTTTAATTATGTTGTTCAGTTGGTTGGTAAGTCGCCAATTGAAAAATAAGTTTGAAAAATACTCAAAATTACAGTTGAATAACGGAATGTCAGGAGCTGAAATCGCTGAGAAAATGTTGGCTGATCACGGTATTACAGATGTTACGGTAATTTCAACTCCAGGACGTTTAACGGATCATTACAATCCGGCAGATAAAACAGTAAATCTAAGTGAGGCAGTTTACAATCAAAGAAATGCTGCCGCTGCTGCTGTTGCTGCTCACGAATGTGGCCACGCAGTGCAACATGCTACGGCCTACAGTTGGTTAAAATTTCGTTCACAATTGGTTCCTGTGGTAAATATTGCTTCGAATTATGTTCAATGGATTTTAATTGGAGGAATTTTCATGATGAAAACGTTTCCTAATTTATTATTAATTGGAATTGTACTTTTTGCTGCAACCACTTTATTTTCCATTATTACTTTACCAGTAGAATACGATGCGAGTAACAGAGCTTTGGCTTGGTTAGAAAACAAAAACATGCTAACTAGCGAAGAACAATCTGGGGCAAAAGACGCTTTGAAATGGGCCGCAAGAACCTATGTAGTTGCTGCAATTGGCTCTATCGCAACTTTACTTTACTATGTAATGATTTACATGAACAGACGATAATTAGCTTATAAATTATTTAAATGGGGAACAGATTTAATTCTGTTCCCCATTTTTTTTAACACTAATTACACGAATCGGCACGAATTTTTTAAATTTTATATCCGATTCAACTTCCCTTTTATAACCGAATCAACGCATAACCAAATTAATTTCTTTCTTACAATTGGATTTGTCGTTCTATTTGTTGGTCTAAGGAAATGAAAGTTTCTGTTCTTGAAACGCCCTCGATAGCTTGGATTTTGGTGTTTAATAAATTCATTAAATGCTCGTTGTCACGACAAATAATTTTGATTAAAATTGACCAATTTCCGGTGGTGTAATGACATTCTAACACTTCAGGGATTTTTCGAAGGTCTTTTACGGCTTCTGAATTTCGAGCAGCTTTGTCGAGGTAAACGCCAACAAATGCCATAGTGCTATAGCCCAAAACTTTGTTGTTAACGGTGAATTTAGATCCTGAAATTACCCCTGATTGTTCTAATTTACGCAACCTTTGGTGAATTGCAGCGCCAGAAATACCGATTTTATTGGCAATTTGAAGGATGGGTTTGCGGGCATCTTCCATTAAATTCCGAAGAATTTCTTTGTCGATTCCGTCTATTTCTACTGTTTGAGAATTGAGTTTCATAACTTTTTTATTTTAACCAAAATGGTGTTATTGGTTATAATTGAAAAGCAAAAGTATGAAATTATCGTATATTTTATTTATAAATAGACTAAACTATTTCACAAATCGCTCAAAGAAAACCCAAAGACACCCCAAATTTTATAATAATTTAGTGAATCTCTGGGATCCTTTGTAAATCTTTGATTAATAGCTATTTGACAAAGTGCTCAAATTACACTACACTATTGGGATTGTAACCTTCATAAGGCATTTCTACTTCTTTAAACACAACGCCAAGGGTTTCTAACTCAGCTAAAATGGGTAAATAAACTTCTTTTGTAATTGGGAGTTGAACGCCTGGAGTGGTGATTTTTCCGTTCAAAATCTGTAAAGTGGCAATCGCTACGGGTAAACCCACAGTTTTTGCCATTGCGGTATAGGTTTGGTCTTCGCCAACACAAACCATTTTGGAATCAATTTGCTTTTTTTGACCGTTGATTTCGTATCCAAATTTGTGGTACATTACAATCATGTCTTTATCATCGTGCTGTAATGTCCAACTATCGCTTAGTATTTTTTCTAAAATTTGTGCTGGAGTGGCGTTTTTTAACCCTACGATTTTGTTTGGATTAAAAAGATCCAACTCCACTAATTTGTCCCACATGACATCGTCTTGATCGATTTTTAAATTCAATCGCAATTTTATTTCTACAGAATCTGTTGGGTGATACGGTAGAAAGGAGTTGGTAAATTGTCGGTAATTCATGGTTTCGGAGTCGTCCATAATATAGGAATCATCGGTCATTCCGAGTTGAACAAACATGTTCCAAGCTTTTGAAAAACCTACTCTTCTCAGGGTTCCTCGGTACAAAGTCAAGATGTCATCTAGTCCGTAAACGCTTCTGTATTTCAGCGAATCTCTATTGGCGTAAGCCTCAAATCTGCCGTAACCTTCCACTTCCATGAACTCGGTTCTGCTGAAAACTTTTTGGTAGGGAATGTATTTATAAGTACCTTCTTGTATGAATTTTGCTGCGCCACCTTGCCCGGCAAGAACTACATTTCTAGGCGCCCAAGTGAATTTATAATTCCATAAATTACTATCTGATTCGGGTGCTACTAATCCACCACAAAATGATTCAAACAAAATCATTTTTCCGCCTTTATCGCGAATTTCATCAATGATTTTCATAGCGCTCATGTGATCAATTCCTGGGTCAAGCCCAATTTCATTCATGAAAACAAGGTTATTTTCTTTTGCGGATGCATCTAAACTTTGCATTGCATCGCTAATATAGGAAGCGGTTACTAAGTTTTTTTTATAGAAAATACAGTCTTTGGCAACTTCAATATGCAAATGTGCTGGCAACATCGAAATGACAATATCGGCCTTTTGAATTTCTGTTTTTCTTTGATTTTCATCAAATATATCTATGGCAATTGCAGTAGCGTTTGGGTGTGAGTTAGTTTTTCTTTTGGCTAGTTCCAAAGAGATATCTCCAATGGTTAGTTGCAAATTTTCATCAACTGATTTATCCAATAAATACTGAATTAATGAAGAAGCAGATCGTCCAGCTCCAATGATTAAGATATTTCTCATATATAAATTTATAACACAAATGTATGGATTTGTTATATTTATAACTATATTTTTTTAAAAAATGAAATTATTTTTGAAAGTTAACAAGTAATAATTATTCAATAACCTATTATATAATCTTATTTTTGCAATAATATTTCAAAAAAAACATGGACAAAAAAATTATTAAAACCGCAGCGATTTTAGGATTTATAGCAATTGCATTTGGGGCATTTGGGGCTCATACTTTGAAGAAAATGGTTGGAGTTTTGGAACTCAATTCATTTGAAACGGGGGTAAGATACCAAATGTACCACGCATTATTTTTACTGTTTATTGGAACTACCAATTTAATTTCAGAGGCCGCAAAAAAAGTCATTTATAGTACCACTTTATCTGGAATTGTGCTATTTTCAGGTTCGTTGTATTTTTTGGCCTTAAATAACTTCTTGCCATTTAATTTTAAACCTTTTGGATTCGTAACTCCTATTGGAGGATTATTTTTTTTGACCGCTTGGTTTTGGTTATTTGTTAATTTTTATAGAAAAAACGACTAATTTTTATCAAAAATGTAAAATAGGTAGTTTTAAATATTTACTTTTGTGAAATAAATATTTATCATAAATCCATTTTTATGCACAACTACAGCCAATTTACTACATCGATTTCGTTAGAAAAATATGGTATCAAAAACAGCGAAAATAGTATCTATAATCCCTCTTTTGAATTATTATATAATGAAGAATTAAATTCCAATTTGGAAGGGTTTGAAAAAGGACAATTATCAGAGTTGGGCGCTGTAAATGTTATGACTGGAATTTTTACTGGTCGCTCTCCAAAGGACAAGTACATTGTAAATGATGCTATTACTAAAGATACTATTTGGTGGACTTCAGAAAAAGCGGTAAATGACAATAAAGCCATTTCCCAAAACACTTGGAACGCATTGAAAGCCACAACTACTGAGCAACTTTCAGGTAAAAAATTATATGTAGTGGATGCTTTTTGTGGTGCCAACGAAAATTCAAGAATTAAAGTTAGATTTATTATGGAAGTGGCTTGGCAGGCGCATTTTGTAAAAAACATGTTCATCCGACCAACAGACGAAGAATTAGAGAATTTTGGCGAACCAGATTTTGTAGTAATGAACGCTTCAAAAACTAGTTTTAAAGATTATAAAAGTCATAATTTGAATTCTGAGGTTTATATTGCTTTTAATTTAACTGAGAAAATTCAATTAATAGGAGGAACTTGGTATGGTGGAGAAATGAAAAAAGGATTGTTTTCAATGATGAATTATTATTTACCATTGAAAGGAATTGCTTCAATGCATTGTTCAGCAAACAAAGGAGTAAATGGCGATGTTGCTATCTTTTTTGGATTGTCAGGAACTGGAAAAACCACTTTGTCTACTGATCCAAAAAGAGAATTAATTGGCGATGATGAACACGGTTGGGATGACGAAGGCGTTTTTAATTATGAAGGAGGTTGCTATGCCAAAACAATCGATTTAAGTAAAGAAAACGAACCCGATATTTATGGTGCAATTACCAAAAATGCCTTATTAGAAAATGTTACGCTTGACGCAAATGGTAAAATTGATTTTAAAGACGGTTCCGTAACTCAAAACACTCGAGTTTCTTATCCAATTGATCATATTCACAATATTGTTAAACCAATTTCAAAAGCGGGACATGCTTCTAAAGTTATTTTTCTTACAGCAGATGCTTTTGGAGTGATGCCGCCAGTTTCAAAGTTAACTCCAGAACAAACAAAGTACTATTTTCTTTCGGGGTTCACCGCTAAATTAGCAGGAACGGAAAGAGGAGTTACCAAGCCAGAACCTACCTTTTCAGCCTGTTTTGGTAAAGCATTTTTATGTTTGCATCCCACAAAATACGGAGAAGAATTAGTAAAAAAAATGGAGCAACACAACGCCACTGCCTATATGGTAAATACGGGTTGGAATGGCACAGGGAAAAGAATTTCCATTCAAAATACACGCGCAATAATCGATAGAATTTTGGATGGTTCAATTGAAAAAGCCGAAACCAATATTGTTCCGATATTTAATTTAGAAGTTCCAGTGGCATTAGAAGGGGTACATTCTGAAATATTGGATCCTCGAACTACTTATTCAAATGCTTCAGAATGGGATTTAAAAGCGAGTGATTTAGCAAAATTATTCGTTAATAATTTTGTTCAATACACCGATAACGAGGAAGGTAAAAACCTAGTTAAAGCTGGGCCACAATTGTAGGACATTATTAATTCAAAAAAATAGCTTTCAGGAAACTGAAAGCTATTTTTATGTTTTAAAAGATTATTTTTCTTTATTTGCTTTAGCAATATATTTGTCAATTGCCATTGTCATTGAAGGTGCTTCAGGCGTTGGCGCCATAATATCCACTCGAAGTCCGTGTTCTAAAGCTTCTTTTTGTGTAGAACTTCCAAATACAGCTATTCTAGTATTATTTTGTTTAAAGTCAGGGAAATTCTTGAATAATGATTTAATTCCTGTTGGACTAAAAAATGCTAAAATATCAAAATAAACATCTGATAAATCGGTTAAATCGCTCATTACTGTTTTGTAAAATACAGCTTGAGTCCAGTTTACTTTTAAATTATCCAAAATAATTTTTGCTTCAGCATTTAATTGATCTGAAGCTGGCAATAAGAATTTTTCTTCTTTATATTTTTTCAGTAATGGAGTTAAATCTACAAAATCTTTTTGACCAACATAGATTTTACGTTTTCTGTAAACTACATATTTTTGCAAATAGAAAGCCACCGCTTCCGATTGACAAAAGTACTTTAGACCTTCAGGTATTTTATAACGCATTTCATCAGCAACTCTAAAGAAATGATCTACAGAGTTTTTACTTGTTAAAATGATTGCAGTGAAATTATTTAAGTCTATTTTTTGAAGTCTAATTTCTTTTGCATTAACCCCTTCTACATGAATAAAAGGTCTGAAATCAATTTTTACTTTATGTTTTTGTTGCAACTCAAAGTAAGGAGAATTGTCCACTTTAGGTTCCGGTTGTGATACCAAAATTGTTTTCACTTTCATATTTGACGTTTTCTAATATGCTAATTTTTTGTAAACCAATGATACATAAAATAGTAGGGAGCTATTTCAAGTGCGCAAAGATACAAAATAAAATAAAATAAGTTGCCTAAGAGTATATTTTGATAATTTTTAATAGACAAAAAGTACGTAAAAACATTGATTATCAATAGTATAGAAAGAAGAAATACAATAAAATTATGAGAAATAGAGTCATTATAAAACAAAAAACAATTAATAGGCAGTAGAAAAAGCCCAATAAATGTTCGGTAACTCACTTTTTGAAGGTTGAATTGATCTACAAATTCTTCAATATCAAATGCAGTACCGATAATTTTTTCAATTAAATACTTGGATAAAATAAAAACAGTTAAGAAGGTAAATACCTGAATAAACGATATCCAATCGGTTTTAATTATATGGCCAAAACTAGTTAAAAGTAAATGGATAAAAAAGGAAAAAGAGACAATTTGAACAATAAATAAAAAGACAGTAAACCAACTCATCATGAGCCCAGAATCTTTATATACCTTAATGTATTTATCGGATACAATTAGTTTAATAAATTCACTAAATCTGTTTTCAAAAAGTGATTTTGAAAAGGCAATTAACATTAATGAAAAAACAAATAAAGCGGTTGCCCAATCTTTATTTTCAACAATTCGAGGATGTAGTACTTGTTCCATCATAACGGTGCAAAATTACTAAAATTTTCAACTGTTTCATTTATTATAGCATTATTATGATTCTTAAAACATAAAAAGTTTATTTTTGCAAAGAAATTCATTGATTAATTATGAGTAATAGTGTTGTTATAATCCCTACCTATAACGAGATTGAAAATATTGAAACCATCATAAGAGCGGTTTTTTCGTTGAATAAATCTTTCGATATTCTCATAGTTGATGACAATTCTCCTGATAAAACTGCTGCAAAAGTAATAGAACTTCAATCGGAATTTAAGGACCAATTATTTTTAGAAAATAGAGAAAAAAAAGCAGGACTTGGAACGGCTTATGTATTTGGGTTCAAATGGGCTTTAAACAAAAAATACGATTATATTTTTGAGATGGATGCCGATTTTTCTCACAATCCAGCCGATCTAGAAAAACTATACCAAGCTTGTGAAGAAGGCGCCCAAGTTGCTATCGGTTCAAGATATGTAACTGGAGTAAATGTGGTCAACTGGCCATTAAGCCGAGTATTATTGTCCTTTTTTGCTTCGTATTATGTTAAGAAAATTACAGGCATGAAAATCCATGATGCCACCGCAGGATTTATGTGTTATCGAAGAAACGTATTGGAATCGATAAATTTAGATAAAATCAAATTTATTGGATACGCTTTTCAAATAGAAATGAAATACAGAGCCTATTGTAAAAAATTAAAAATAGTTGAGGTTCCAATTATTTTTACCGACCGAACAAAGGGGCAATCAAAAATGAGTAATTCAATAATAAAAGAAGCTATTTTTGGAGTTATTTCCTTAAGAATACGCCAATTATTTAATAGATTATAAATAACAAACAATGAACAGGATTTTAATCAAAAACGCAAAAATTGTAAATGAAGGAGCAATTTTTGAAGGTGATGTATTAATAGAAAATGAATTTATAGTCGAAATTGCTGATTTTATTAGTGCAAAATCTTCCGATTGTAAAATAATTGATGCCGAAGGAAATTTCCTAATTCCTGGCGCTATTGATGATCAAGTACATTTTAGAGAACCGGGATTGACTCACAAAGGCGATATCGAATCGGAATCTCGTGCTGCTGTTGCCGGAGGAATCACCTCGTTTATTGAGCAACCCAACACTATTCCAAATGCGTTAACTCAAGAAATATTAGAAGAAAAATACCAAATTGCAGAGAACAATTCATTTGCAAATTATTCTTTTATGATGGGCGCTAGCAACGATAATTTAACTGAAGTTTTAAAAACGAATCCTAAAAATGTTGCGGGAATTAAAATATTTTTAGGCTCTTCAACCGGGAATATGTTGGTGGATAACGAAGAAGTTTTAGAACGCATTTTTTCAAGCACGCCGTTACTAATTGCCGTTCATTGTGAAGATGAAACGACCATTAAAAACAATTTAGAAAAATTCAAGTCCGAATATGGCGAGGATATTCCAGTTTCAGCGCACCATTTAATTCGTAGCGAAGAAGCGTGTTATTTATCTTCTTCAAAAGCAATTGCTTTGGCTAAAAAAACGGGAGCGAGATTGCACATTTTCCATCTTTCTACTGCGAAAGAAATGGATTTGTTTACCAATAAAATTCCTTTAGAACAAAAGAAAATTACTGCTGAGGTTTGTATTCATCATCTTTGGTTTACCAATGCAGACTATGATACCAAAGGGAATTTTATAAAATGGAACCCCGCCGTCAAAACAGAAAACGACCGAAATGCACTTTGGGAAGCTTTGCTAGACGATAGAATTGATGTGATTGCTACAGACCATGCGCCGCACACTTTAGAAGAAAAACAACAATCGTATTTGAAGGCTCCTTCGGGCGGTCCTTTGGTGCAACATGCAGTGGTAGCAATGTTTGAAGCGTATCTTCAAGGGAAAATTTCAGTAGAGAAAATCGTACAAAAAATGGCGCATAATCCTGCGATTCTTTTTAAAATTGAAAAAAGAGGTTTCGTAAAAGTGGGTTATTATGCCGATTTGGCAATTGTAAATTCGGGGTTGCCATGGACCGTTAAAAAAGACAATATTTTTGCAAAATGCGCTTGGTCTCCGTTTGAAGATTTTACTTTTAGATCAAGAATTACCCATACTTTTGTAAATGGCGAATTGGTGTATCACAATTTTAAAGTGAAAGATATTCGTCGTGGAAAAAGATTGTTGTTTGATCGTTAGTATTTTATAAATTTAAACTATGAAAAAATTTAGCTTTTTATTTTTCTGTATTACCACTTTTCTAGGTTGCCAAAATGCTCCAATTGAAAAACCTGACAATTTAATTGATCAAGATAAAATGGTCGATATTATGTTTGATATGTCGGTTTTGGAAGCAATGAAATCACAAACCACCTTAGTTTTAGAGAGCAATAAGATCAATCCCAACACGTATATTTATAAGAAATACGACATCGATAGTCTTCAGTTTGCCAATAGCGATAAGTATTACGCTTCGGATGTAAACAAATACAAAGCCATTTTTGATGCGGTAAATAAAAGAATCGAAGATCAAATAGAAGCTTCAAAAAAACTAAATACTTCACCAGTTCAGTAGTTTCTATTTATTATAATATCTCCCAATCTCTTTAATATACAAAGGCACATTTTTAAATTGGTAATCAAATTTAATTCGCGCTTTTTCATTGGAATAGCAATCCAATTGGTGACTGGAGCGCATCGTTTCTTTCGAAATCATTCTTTTTTTATTCAGTAGAATTGAGGTCAGCCAATTCCATCTCCAAGCCAATTCCGTTTGCCAATATGCAGCGTAGAATTTAGGTTTTCCAACTTTTAAAGCTATCGCAATTTCGTTAAATATTGTTTCGTAAGAATAATTGTTTTCAATGGCAATATAGCGTTGGCCGTTTTCTTTTACATCAATTTTTGACATCGCCATAATTAATAAATTCACCACATCGTTGACTGATACAAACCCAGAAGTCCCTTTGGTGTAGAATTTTAATCCATTGGCTACAGCCGTAAAAAGTTTTCCGCTGCCTTGTTTCCAAAACCCAGGCCCTAAAATAATTCCAGGATTAAGAACCACGACTTGAAGCCCTTCCTGTTGGCCTCGCCAAATTTCCATTTCGGCACCATATTTTGAAATGGCGTAATCGCTGTGGTGTTTTTCAGGATTCCACTCGGTTTCTTCGGTGATAATTGTTTCGTGTTCTTTTAAATCTCCCAAAGCGGCAATCGAACTTACAAATCCTAATTTTTTCACCCCATTTGAAAGAGAGAGATTTACCATATTCGCAGTTCCTTCAATGTTAGTTTTTCTTAGTAGTTCCTCATCATTAGGGTCAAATGAAATTAACGCGGCGCAATGAAACACCGAAACCACATTTGCGAAAGCGATCTCTAAGGAAGGAATATCGGTAATATCGGCTTGAATCCATTCGATTTTATCAAATAAATGGCTTTTTTCATACCATTCGAATAGCGATTTCGTAACCAAAATAGAAGCTTCATTTCTATAAATAGCTCGAATTTTTTCTTCATTTTCAAGCAATTGCAATGCCAAATGAGAACCTACTAAACCCGTTGCACCAGTTATTAATATCATAGCACGAAAGTACAAAATAGGAAGTAGGAAACATCTTTTTTTTCGAATTACCTAATAAACAAATCAACAAATCAACATTAAATTTTATCTTTGCACAAATTGATTAAAAATGAAGAATATTATAGAAGAATTGCAATGGCGTGGATTGGTTCACGATATTATGCCGGGTACTGAAGAACAATTGTTGAAAGAAATGACAACGACCTATATTGGATTTGATCCAACTTCTGATTCTTTGCATATTGGTAGCCTTGTGCCTATAATATTATTGGTGCACCTGGAAAATTTTGGTCATAAACCTATTGCACTCGTTGGCGGAGCAACCGGAATGATTGGCGATCCTTCGGGAAAATCTGACGAAAGAAACTTATTGGATGAAGCTACTTTAAATCATAATGTGGAGGGAATCAAGAACGTTTTATCACGCTTTTTAGACTTCAATTCTTCGGCTTCCAATGCGCCAATTTTAGTAAATAACTACGATTGGATGAAACAATTGTCCTTTATCAATTTTGCTCGAGATGTGGGAAAACGAATCACTGTGAACTACATGATGGCGAAAGATTCGGTTAAAAAACGACTTTCAGGCGAGGGCGAAGGAATGTCATTTACAGAATTTACTTATCAATTAATTCAAGGTTACGATTTCTATCATTTGCACAAAGAATACCACTGTTTACTTCAAATGGGAGGTTCAGACCAATGGGGAAATATTACAACGGGAACGGAATTAGTGCGAAGAATGAACGCCGAAGGAGCTAAGGCATTTGCGATGACTTGCCCTTTAATTACAAAGGCTGACGGATCTAAATTTGGAAAATCAGAAGGTGGAAATGTATGGCTTACCGCCGATAAAACTTCGGTTTATAAATTCTATCAATTTTGGTTAAATACTACTGATGTTGATGCGGAAAAGTACATTAAAATCTTTACTTTTTTAGATAAAAATACGATTGATAGCTTAATTGCAACGCACCATGAAGCGCCACATTTAAGAGTTTTACAGAAAAAATTAGCAGAAGAAGTAACCACTTTTGTTCACTCTGCTGCCGATTTAGAAAAAGCAATTCAAGCGTCGGCAATATTGTTTGGAAATGCTACTTCGAAAGATTTGAAACAATTAGACGAAGCTACATTTTTAGAAGTTTTTGACGGTGTTCCTCAAGCCAATATTTCAAGAAATGAAATTGACAATGGAATTGATATTGTATCGGTATTAAATGAAAAAACAGGCTTTTTTAAATCCAATGGAGAAGCGAGAAGAGCTTTATCGGCCAATTCAATTGCTGTAAATAAGGAAAAAGTAACTGAGGAATTTAGGCTTTCCAATACGAATTTGATCAACAACCAATTTGTATTATTACAAAGCGGAAAGAAAAATTATTTTGTAATTCGATTGGTATAGTTGGGGAATTGTTTAATCGGTTAGCCGGTTAACCAAATAACCGATTAAACCCTTTAGTAAACCATTAAATTACAACCTCGAATATCGGAATTATCAAAACGTCCCAATACTTCAAACGAGTTATTGGGATTTTTTTTACCCAAATCTTGTGTGGCAATAAAAGAACAAGAGTTGATATTGGCCAAATCAATAACGTTTATTCCACCCGTTTTCCCATCATTTACGTAAGTAAGCGCATCTTCGGGATCCCGAATTAAGACTTGCATCCACGAAGGACATTCAAAAAAGCCATCACCCAAAGAATAGGCTTGCGACAATAATTCGGTCATTCCATATTCAGAATGGATCGCCGTAACGCCAAAACCTTTACAAAGTTGGTCGTGTAATTCTTCGCGAATCATTTCCTTGCGTTTCCCTTTCATACCGCCCGTTTCCATAATAAAAGTAGTATTTAATTGGAATTTATGTTGCTCAATTAAATCCAAAAGGGCGTAGGTCACACCAATCAATAACACATTTTGACCTGAATTGTCAAGGGAAATTAATTTTTCAGTTAAAGCGTTGTAATTGTTGAGGTAAAAACCACTTTCGGGATGGTTAGTTTTTTCAATTAAATCCTTAAACATATAGATTAAGGAAGAACCTTCACGCTCAAGGTAGGATGGGAGCAAGGCCAAAACCACATAATCTTCAATATTGCCATAAAATTGAGCAAAGCCTTTTCGGTAACTTTCTTCATAAATTGAAACATCTGTAACGCAATGGCGGCTGGTAATTTGTCCCGAAGTTCCACTGCTGGTAAAAGTTTCCTGAACGGGATTGGTATTGGAAACGACCGAATGACTTTTGAAAAACTGAATTGGCAAAAACGGAATTTGCTTTAGCGATTTAACTGCTGAAACTTTCACTTTCATAAAGTCGCAAAACTCTTTATAAACCAAGTTATTTTCATATTGAAAACGGAACACTTTAAGCGCTATTTTCTCAAATTGTTTTTGGTTTGAAATGCTGAATATGTCGGAAGTTGGAATCAAGAATTGTTTTTTGCAAAGGTAATTAAATATTAAAAAGGAGTTCAAATTACTTTTGAATTCTAATAAAAACGGATAGAATTGGGTAATTCACCTTAATATTATCATAAATAAACGAAATGATAGTAGTATCGATATTATTTAGACTACATTTGAGCATTATTATAAAAAAGTACATATGAATATTTTTGTTGGAAGCCTTCCTTTTAGTATTGAGGAAGTAGATTTAAGAGAGTCTTTCGAGGCTTATGGAGCTGTTGATTCAGTTAAAATTATTACAGATAAATTTACTGGAAGAAGTAAAGGATTTGGATTTGTTGAAATGCCAAACGATGAGGAAGCTCAAAAAGCTATCGATGAGTTGAATGGCGCAACTGTTCAAGGACGTGCAATTGTGGTTAACAAATCGGAGCCAAAACCAGAAGGTGAAAGAAGAAGTTTTAACAACAACCGTGGAGGAGACTCAAGAGGTGGATATGGTGGAGGAAACAACAGAGGGGGTTATTAATCACTTTATTGAAATTTTACAATCCTAAATCGTATATAGTTTAGAGTATAAAAAAACCGTTCAATAAGAACGGTTTTTTTGTGCCTATAAATAAAAAAAGCACCAGTCGTGAAACTGATGCTTTTGAAAAATAGTTGGATACTATTATTTTTTCTTTCCTTTTGCAGGAGCTTTTGCTGCTTTTGCTGCTTCTTGAGCTGCTTTCATAGCCGCACGAGAAATTCTCACTTGACAAACAACTGTGTTGTCTGGGTGCATTAATTTATATTTATCAGAAACTAATTTCGTTACATATAATTTATTTCCCATTTCAAGTTCAGAAATGTTAGCTTCAACAAAATCAGGAAGATTTTTTGGTGACGCTTTCACTTTTAATCTTCTTTGATTTAAACGCAAATCACCACCTAATAACACCCCTGGAGAAGTTCCAACGACTTTAACAGGCACTTCCATCATGATTTCTTTGTTGTCATTTAATTGAAAGAAATC
>Ga0114975_10000681_pt1 | contig 25390 bp, 29 predicted proteins | sample S_130626_EF_Meta_FD_87031 | JGI IMG/M metagenome (GOLD analysis project Ga0114975, IMG submission 87031) | Freshwater microbial communities from Lake Simoncouche, Canada to study carbon cycling - S_130626_EF_MetaG | ecosystem: Environmental > Aquatic > Freshwater > Lake | place: Lake...
ACCATGTCAGGCCTCATAGCTCTCTAGGTTATCGACCACCAGCACCACAAACCCAAGTACCAAAGCTCATCCACCATCAACCTATCATGATCCAATGATAAGATATGAATACTCTCTTTAATCGTGGTACTAAATTAACATCAGTTCACTAGCCCTCAAAGAGAAGCAACGCAAGGATAAGGTCAATGCTCGGCTAGACGGACTAACCTATGAACGTGATACTGAGAGTCCTGAGTAGTGTTTCAACCTGCCAAAAAAGTTTGTTATATTGGTGTTTATCAAATTACCAAAACAAGAAAATCGTGAAGAAACTATTACTAATCCTTTGCCTGATTACATCATGCATTTCGCATGCACAGAGTAATTTACCTCCCTGCAATGGTAACTATTGGAACAATTGTTATGGAAGTTATACATTCCCTCAAGGAGATAAATTTGCTGGCGATAAATATGTTGGTGAACTTAGAGATAACAAATGGAATGGTCAAGGAACCTATACATATGTTATTGGTGATAAATACATAGGGCAATGGAAAGACGGCGAAAGAAATGGTCAAGGAACCTTTACATGGGGAGATGGTAGTAAATACTCAGGGCATAAATACGTAGGGCAATGGAAAGGTGACAAAAGAAATGGTCAAGGAACCTATACATTTGCTGATGGGGAGAAATATGTAGGGCAATTTAAAGATAATGACTATGATGGATTTGGTACTTTATACAATGCCAACGGCTCGATTAAGCAACAAGGATTGTGGAGAGAAGACAAGTTCATTCAAGCACAAGGTCCTCCCACAGTAACTCCTCCTGTAATTCCTAAACCGCCTGTCAATAACGCACAAGATATTAAACGCCAAAAATGTATCCGCTTGGGACTAGCTCCCGGTTCAACTGATTTTCAACAATGTATGAATTAATTATGAAAAAAATAGGCCTATTCATCATTGCAGTAGTTCTCGGCATTGCAGGCCAATGCTTAGGTCAGTGGAAGTACAATGACTTCACTGATAATGATACATACTATATTGATTATTCGAGAATTAAAACTGAAGGCCGATATAAATCATTATGGTATTTAAGAGATCCTAAAACACCGCAGACCAATGGTTCTGGAAAGCAATATAAATCTTCGGCAGTAAAAGTACTCATTGATTGTCAGGGTTCAAGAACTCAAATCATTGCTATTTTCCAATACAAAGAGCAAATGGGTGGGGGGGCTGTGGTTGATTCATATAATTTCAAAATGAAAGAAACAGAATGGGAAAACACGCCACCCAACAGTATTAATGATGGATTCATCAAAGCAGCTTGTGCTCAAAATCCTCCACAAGTCATAGCCCCTGTAATGCCAAAACCGCCCGTCATTAACACACAAGATATTAAACGTCAAAAATGTATTACCTTGGGACTTACTCCTGGGTCAGCTGATTTTCAGCAGTGTATGAATTAAACCAAGTAAAAAAGTTTCTTTTGGTTAAAGATTTATACGAACTTTAGTTAAAGAAATTCTAAAATAAGTTGATCTTAAATATAGTTTGACTTTAAATTAAAAAAATTCAAAACAAGGATATTTTATGAAAAAAATTGGTATAAAAGCACTTCTAATTGGATGCTTATATTTAAGTATTTCTCATTTATCTTTTGCGGTTGATTTTCCTCAAGAATTAGTTGGAACTTGGGGGCCAGCGCAAAATACATGGGGTAAGGGCTCTGATGGTAAACCAACTAGATGTGATGTAAATTACTCGACGGGTAATAATCCTGAGATTTTTAAAAGCATCTTGCCCAATGGCAAATTAGTATCAGGAATGTTTTCCGCTGAACAATGCCAATTAAAAAGAATTGATAAGCTAACAGGAGGCCTTGGTGGAATGTATACCGGGTATTCTGCTATTTTAAATTGTGTAATAGAGAACTCTATAAAAGAAACTTTACCTTTGATTTATTGGAAAAGCGATAGGCCTGCTTTAGAATTTGGAAGTCAGACACTGTATAAATGTAAATCAACTCCCTAAAACGATACTCAAATGAAAAAACTACTCATTATTTTTTGCACATTTTCAATGCACGCTCACGCTGAGTGGAAAGACTATTCATGCATAAGAATCGGAAGTAACTGGGAAGTTTCTTTGCGTTTTGATGAATCCAGAAGAGTTGTGCAATTAGGTAATGGTTCAATAATTAATGTATCTATTGATCCCTCGGAAATTAGATTTAAAGTAAAGAATGAAAATCATTCTATTGATAGACAGCGTGGCATATGGCAAAGTGATGATCCAGATTTTCTCCTTTACTGTAGTCGTAAGGATCGAAAAATATTTTAGTTGGCTTTCTTTGTTTAGGGCCCTCGCTGACTATTTTTGTGAATCCAACTTCATCAATCAGGACGTATGCTAATTCTTGTTTAATCATTATTTCAATAAAAAACAAAGGGCGAATAAGAAATAGAATTTATAATCAAGAAAAAGTACCAATTACGGAGGCTAATTATGGATTTATCGGATAACGATTTGCGTAGCAACGTTAGTGAGGCAGAGTGGCAAACTCGGGTAAATCTTGCAGCTTGCTATCGATTCGCGGCTCATTTTAAGATGACGGATCTGATATATACCCATATTTCTGCCAAAGTTCCAGGATCAGATAACCATTTCCTGCTAAATGCATTTGGTCTCATGTGGGATGAAGTTAAAGCATCTAATCTAGTGAAAGTTACATTGGATGGAGAAATCGTCGATGATCCAACTGGGTTAGGTTTTAACCAGGCTGGATTTGTCATTCATAGCGCCATCCACGAAGCACGTAGCGATGTCCATTGTGTGATGCACACACATACGGCCTCAGGTGTTGCCGTGTCTGCTCAAGAGCAAGGATTGCTGCCGATTTCTCAACATGCCATGCGACTCACCAACAATATTGCCTATCATGCCTATGAAGGTGTTGCTCTGAACTTAGAGGAGCGTCAACGTTTAGTAGCAGATATTGGGGATAAGATGACCCTGATTTTAAACAATCATGGCCTGTTAACTTGTGGGAATACTATTCGGGAAGCTTTTGATTATATGTATTACCTCGAAAGAGCTTGCCAAATTCAAATTGCGGCTCTTGCTGGTGGGTCAAAATTGATCATTCCTACTCAAGAAGTTGCAGAAGGTGTGGCTAAAAGTTTTTCTAGGCCAGGCTATCAGGAAAAAAAGGGAGAGTGGCAAGCACTCCTTCGCATGTTGGATAAGTTAGACCCTTCCTATAAATCTTGAAAAATTAGTCGGGTTTAATCTTTCCAGCTTTAATAACAGCCCCCCACTTATCAAGTTCTAATCGAATTTTCTGAGCAGTTTGCTCTGGTGAATTGTTATAAACAAAGTACCCAGCATTGACTAACCTCGCTTGTAATTCTGGATTCGATAAAGCCTTATTAAATTCCAAATTTAGTTTTTGAATAATTGCACTTGGTGTTCCGACTGGAGCGACGATAAATTGCAAGGTTTCCCCCTCCACTTCAGGAACACCTGCTTCAGCGAGGGTTGGAGTATCTGGCAAGACCGGTGATCTCGAACTACTTGTAAAAGCAATACCAACTAATTTTCCTGACTTGACCTGAGCAATTGCTGGAGGTAGTGTAGAAAAACCAATAGGAACTTGATTGCCTAAAACGGCTTGAAGTGCAGGTCCACCACCATTAAATGGGATATGTTGCATACTTAAACTTAATTTTAACTTTAACAACTCTGCACTAAGGTGCGGTCCCGAACCACCACCAGGACTTGCAAAGTCATACTTTCCAGGATTTGCTTTGATTAAGGCTAAAAATTCTTGAATATTTTTTGCTGGGAAGCTCGGGTGAACAATAATTAAATTGGGTGAACCCGCCGGCATAATAATTGGAGAAAAATCTTTGATTGCGTCATAGCCAGGATTTGCATATAAATTAGGATTAATCACTAAATTACTACTCACCAACAAAAGTGTATAACCATCTGGATTAGACCTTGCGACATATTGCATACCAATATTAGCGGCAGCACCAGGTTTACTTTCTATGATCACCGGCTTACCAAGGCTTTCACTGAGTGCCTGACCAAGTAATCGTCCAACTATATCTGAGGGGCCTCCAGGTGGATAAGGGATAACAATTTTGATAGGCCTATTTGGGTATTCTTGTGCTCGTAAAGATACATTCAGGCTAAAACTCAAACAAGTTATACCAAGGATAATTAAAAATCGATTCAATATTTTCATAATTTTTCTAAATAGAGATTTATGGAACAACTAACTGAATACCACCACCTTCTTCCTGCGCCGTCTGATTCAAAACATCGACCAGTAAAGAAATCATACGTAAAGTTGGCGTTGCAATATTTAAAATTTCACCCATTTCGATAACTACTTTGATGATTGCTGCACTTTCTAGAGGACGACCTGCTCTAATGTCTTGAAGCATTGATGGGGTATTTCGAAAATCTCCCCTAACACTTAATAACTCATTTTCAGGGTTGATATCTAAATTAATACCCAATTGATGAGCTACTGCTAAACCCTCATTCATGATGAGATGAACTATTTCAGATCCATAGGGATGAGCTTCAAATCTACCTGGCGCTGACTGACTAATCGTACAAAGTGTATTCCAAACAATATTCCTTAATAATTTTTGCCATTTTGCTTTTCGAATATCTTCAACGACTTGAACTGCAAAACCAGTAGATGCTACTAATTTTTCAATTTCATATAACCGAGGACGAATTTGATTATCCACTTCACCAATGGATAACCAAGATTTTGGCACTTTTGGAAGAACGTATTCAGTAGGACCTACTTTGATCACAGGTCTGAAAATAACCGCTCCCACAATCGCTTCTAACGGAATATTTTTTGTCAAAGACCCATCTATATCTAATGTTTCTAAGCGTCTACCACGCCATGCAGAATCAATGCCACTGAAGTACCACCAAGGTAGCCCATTCTGTATCATCACCAGAGAGCCACCTGGCGACAATCTAGCAACGATATCTTGAGCCGCATCGGCTATTTGCATGGATTTTAGCGTAACAAAAATGATGTCGAAGTTTTTTTCAGTGGACGCAGGTGCTATACAACGAACGGGAACTGTAAATTGCTCACCGCCCATTTCACCGTATTTCACACCATTGGCTTGCAAATTTCTTAGGTTTTCACCCCTTGCCAAAAGACAAACATCGTGATTTGCCTTTGTTAACTCAGCGGTTAACCAACTTCCAATTGCCCCCGCTCCATAAACTAGAGTTTTCATATTTTATATTTTAATTTTTTAAAACAGCTTTAGTCTATCACGGTCTCCACAGCCACATACCCACCATCATGAGCATGTTGGTTTATTCAAAAATTTGAGGTGAATATTATTTAAATTATTAATTGATTAGTTATTTTTTCATTCTTAATTGAACAAACCCACACAATGCTTCTATAACCTGTGTAGTAACTATAATTGTGATGTTTTACTCCTTTTAGAGATAAATTATTAACAATTTCTCTCTTTGGGATTGGTACTACAAATTAGGTCCGATCAAAAGCTTATTGTTTCTTAAAAATAACAACATGATCTGCTGCTAATCGAACCCCAATCTTTTCACTAATGGCGTGATTGTGATGACTTGGAACAAGAGCAAATACTATAGCTCCTGAATGAAGTTTCAGGGTGTAGAGAAAATCTGCACCTTTGAATGTTTTGCTGACGACCTCGGCAAGAACTGGACTATCGTCATCGTGATAAATATCATCCTCGCGAAGAAGTACGTCAACCTCCTGACCAATATCAGTTTGGTAATTTTGGTCCAAGTCTAATTCACCAAGCTCAATGAGCACCTTATTCTGCGCTTGAATGACACCCTTAATCAATACACCTCGACCAATAAAATCAGCCACGTAGCGATTAACTGGCTGATGATAAAGCTCGTAGGGAGCATCCCATTGAATCACCCGACCATCCTTCATTACGCCAACTTTGTCGGCAATGGCAAAGGCTTCTAATTGATCATGCGTCACTAACAGAGCGGTCACCTGATTTGCTTTGAGGATATCACGCATATCTGCTGCAAGGCGCTCTCTTAAATCTACATCAAGACTAGAGAATGGTTCATCGAGCAAAATTAAATCTGGTTCTGGGGCCATCGCTCTTGCAAGCGCAACACGTTGTTGCTGTCCGCCACTGAGCTCATGAGGGTAGAACTTTGCCTTATCTGATAGTGCAACTCGATATAACCAATCCATGGCAGTCGCCATTCTTTTTGTGCGCGGCAGGTTGCGGATACCAAAGGCAATATTGTCGAGAACATTCAGGTGAGGGAAGAGAGCGAAATCCTGAAACACCATTCCAACCCGTCTTTGGTTGGTGGGTAAGTTCGTTTGGGGCGAGCTAGCTACTTGGTTCCGGAGAAGGATTTCACCTGAAGTTAATTTTTCAAACCCGCAAATAGCGCGTAATACAGAGGATTTACCGCAGCCAGATGAACCCAATAGGCAACCAATCTCACCCTGAGCAAGATCTAAGTTCAGGCCTTTTACAGCAGATATACTGCTACGGCCCTCAGGACTTGGATAATCAATACCAAGATCTTTGATGGATAAAAGTGCGCTATCTGAGTTCATCCTATAATTGTCGCATTATTATTAATAGATTAATTAATCGATAGAGTCTACACGGATTGCCTAGTACATGAACCGCATGTTGGTACCAACCGCACTATTCCTTTTTTTACCGCTCTTTGGATTACTTTTGCCATTTCTAATTACTGAGCAACCCAGTCATATAGAATTGCAAGCCACTAATACCATCGGTCATTTATGGAACTATGTTCTGCAGGGCTATATTGCCTCAACACTGCTTTTAATCACCGGCGTTGGCATCGGTGTTTTCATTCTCGGCGTGGGAAATGCTTGGCTAATTGCTAGCTACGATTTTCCTGGCAAGAAGATGTTTGAGTGGGCTTTAATCCTGCCACTAGCCATACCTACGTATGTGATGGCTTATTTGTTTGTAGATCTATTACAATTTTCCGGCCCTATTCAGGCAACTCTGCGCTCATTATTGGATGTCAATACTTTACGATTTTTTCCTGACCCTAGATCCTTTTCTGGGGCTATTTGGACATTCTCATTTTGCCTATTTCCGTATGTCTATCTGATTACCCGTACGGCCTTTTTGGAGAGAAGTCGTCGGCTCATCGAAGTATCAGAGACTTTGGGGTATAGCCCATCACAGGGTTTTTTTAGATTGGTCTTACCGATGGCTAGGCCTGCAATCTTTGCCGGCCTAGCCTTAGTCATGATGGAAGTATTGGCAGATTTTGGAGCGGTATCTTACTTTGGCGTCCAAACATTTTCTACGGGTATTTTTAAAGCTTGGCTCTCCTTTGGTGATCGTTTAGTGGCAGTACAACTGTCCCTAAGTTTGCTCGGTTTTGTGCTAATTATTTTTACAATCGAACAAAATAGCCGATCCGTTATCCGTTATGCATCATCTGCGCAAGGTAGACCGGCACCTAAAAGACTGCATGGGAAGTCTGCACTTTTTGCATTCGTATTTTCTGGGACGACATTACTTTGTGGATTTTTATTGCCAGCTATTGGGTTATTGCACTTACTGTTTCAACAAGGTTTAACGATTGACGTTCGCTATTTTTCTTGGCTGAGTAATTCTTTATTGGCATCTGTGTTAACAGCCATCATATCGGTTGGGCTAGCACTTTTTTTTGCATATTCAGTGAGGCTAAATCCACGTTTAAGTTGGTTAAATAGGTTGCTTGGCTTTGGTTATGCATTACCTGGAGCCTTATTGGCGATCGGCATTCTTTCCATCTTAGAAATTTTTCATATCGGTTGGTGGATGTCTGCGAGTGCTGGGATTCTCATCTATGCATACTTGGTGCGTTTTTTGTCATCCAGTTTACAAAGTCTTGGAGCTGGGTTGACACGCATTACGCCCTCTATGGATGAGTCCGCAGAGCTTCTAGGTTTGTCTAAATTGCAGGTGTTAAGGAGAGTTCACTTACCCCTGTTAAAGCGCAGTTTATTTACGGCTGGTTTGTTTGTCTTTGTGGATGTAATGAAGGAGTTGCCGGCAACGCTTTTATTGCGTCCATTTAATTTTGATACCTTAGCAGTCGCAACCTATCAATTAGCTGCTGATGAGCGACTTTCTGAGCTGGGGCTTCCCGCATTAACCATTGTCATAGCTGGACTATTACCGGTTTTGATTTTATCGAGAATGATCTCTCAGGGGAAATAGTCGACTCCCAGCCTTTGTCAGCATGGTGCACCATTGCGTCGATGTCTCTCTCTTATTGCTCTTCAATGCATCCTTGAGCTAAAGAAACGCAATCAGATGAATGAATAATGCCCTCGATCTAATGCGATTGATAATGATTCTCATTATGTTGTAGAATATTTATAACAAACATCAATGACGAATGAAAATACCTATGAAATCACTAATTGAAGCAAAAAAACTAGTAAGAATCAGTGTCTTTGTATTAGGAATTCTTAGTGGACATACATATTCCGCAGAACCTTCAAAAGAACTTAATTTGTACTCAGCACGTCATTATCAAACGGATGAAGCTTTGTATAGCGACTTCACCAAAAAGACCGGCATTAAAATCAATCGGATTGAAGCGGATGACAATGGCATTCTTGAGCGACTCAAAAGTGAGGGCGATAAAAGTCAAGCGGATGTCATTCTTCTGGTAGATGCTGCCAGACTATGGCGGGCGCAAATGAGTCAGTTTTTTTCCCCAATTCAATCAAAATATTTAGATGAACGTATCCCATTAAATTTAAGAGCTGCAAGTGAGTCAGGAGGTATTCCTTGGTTTGGTTTTTCTACAAGAGCACGCATGATTGTGTTCAACAAATCAATAGTCAATAAATCTGATGTAGATACCTACGAAAAATTAGCTGATCCAGTGAATAAAGGACGCGTATGCACTCGATCCGGCGCACACCCTTACATGTTGTCATTGGTCGGGTCACTCATTGAAAGAGATGGTCTGGCAGCTACTGAAAAATGGGCTAAAGGAATGGTGGCAAATATGGCTAGGAGTCCTAGAGGGGGCGATACAGACCAAATTAAGGCTGTTGCATCTGGAGAGTGTGGCGTTACGCTTGTCAACACGTACTACTTTGCGCGCATGATGAAGTCAGATAAAAATGACGATATCAACGCTATCTCTAAAATTGGTTTCGTCTGGCCCAATCAACTGGTTGGCGGTGTGCATATTAATATTTCTGGTGGTGGTATGGCTCGCAATGCGCCACATCCAAAAGAAGCAGTCCAGTTTTTAGAATACTTGGCTAGTGATTCTGCCCAAGAGTATCTTGCTAATGGCAATAATGAATGGCCTGCTGTTACTTCAGTAAAAGTTGAAAATCCTGCATTTAAGAGTATGGGAAATTTTCAGGTTGAAAAAGTATCTGTTTCTGCGATTGGTAAAAACCAAATAGTTGCTCAAAAGTTACTCGATCAAGCGGGATATAAATAAACAGATAAGAAAAGTTTCAATATCAACAGTCTTTAGACTGATCTAAAAAACCTTTCATCTTTAATTGAATGATTATCCAACATTATTTTAGGACTTTGTCCTCCACCTATTTTCTTGAAATAACAAATGAATTGCTAACCCATCCTGAAATAAGGCCGCACCCCTAATTTTAAGATTTGAACAAATGATGGCGAGATTGAATACATCAGTTCTATAGCGAGTTCTATGTAATAATTTTTGTTATATCAATTACACAACAATCGGAATAATCAACATGAATAGCACAATCGAAGTAGCGCGCAATGTTCTTGGAGAGCCTTTGGTGGCGTGTTCGTTTGAGCCATTAACTGGCTTTTATCGTGACGGCTGTTGTAAGACAGGTCCGGAAGATGTCGGTAGTCATTTGGTTTGTGCCATCATGACGGACGACTTTTTGCTGTATTCGCAACAAGTCGGCAATGATTTATCGACACCGCGACCACAATGGCGATTTCCGGGCTTGGCTGCTGGCGATCAGTGGTGTTTATGTATTCAGCGTTGGAAAGAAGCCTTTTACGCTGGTTGCGCCCCCAAAATTAAGCTTGAAAGTACCCACGTCAATGCCCTTCAGGTAGTGGAGTTGGATATTTTAAAGTTATACGCGGTATAAATTACCTTATCGTTAGAAAATTTCGCAGAACCATTGCTTCTCGAGTGGAATCAAGAGCCGAATGAAGCGGCACTTGGCCGAAGATATATTTTCATAGACCCATTGCCGCAATACCATCGTTGTGCTGCAAGGAGAGCTAAGGGCCGTTGAGACGTGCAACGATCAAGGAAAACGGATCCTACGCCAGACAACAGTCATCTATCAGAGATGTTTTGTCATTAGATTGAAAGCCATTCATCCCTCATTCTTTCATATGATTTTCAGACGCTCGATTGGCCTTTGCTGCTTTTTTCAGTGGGCCAAGATACTTTAAAACACCATAGAACACTAAGCTAGAAAGTGCCAGTTCGAGACTTGCCAAGATCCAGTTCAGACCAGGTTCAAACAGCCGTGCAAAGCCCTCTAAAAAATAGAGCAAGATGATCATCGAAGTTGCTTGAGAAGAGTAATTGTTTCCACGGTAAAGACCTGGCAACATCAAGCCAAGAGGAATAAACTTCAATACCATCCAAGAGCCATGAGGACGCAGTGGGGAGATCACCCATTCCCAAGCGATACAAAGTAAACACAAGTGCACTGCACTAACAAAAGCCAACTTTTGATCAAAGCTCAGCGGATATTTAAAAAGGGTCATGCAGGATTTTTGAGTTGCTGAGCAATCTTTGCCAAACGAACGCCTTGGGCAATCGCTAAATGCTGTTCCTCGCGGGAGATCGGATGCTGTCCCCGATCACCAGCCAAATGGGAGACCCCGTAGGGTGTGCCACCCGACGTGGTGGAACTTAATTCAGGAATACTATAGGGTAGGCCCATGACGAGCATGCCATGATGCAAAAGAGGCAACATCATGGACAGTAGCGTCGTTTCTTGACCACCATGCAAACTACCAGTGCTCGTAAAGACACTTGCTGGTTTACCAGCAAGTGCACCCGAGAGCCACTGTACAGTACTTCCATCCCAAAAGTATTTCATAGCACTGGTCATATTGCCAAAACGGGTCGGGGATCCTAAAGCAAGACCATCACATTCGGCTAAATCCGCGTATTCTGCGTAGGGGGAGCCCTGATCCGGAATCGCATTTTCTGTTGCCTCAGACACCGCCGAAACATCTGGTACGGTTCGCAGTGTAGCTTGACAATGTGGGACAGATTCCACCCCTTCAGCAATGAGTTCAGCCAAACGGCGCGTTGCTCCATGACGGGAGTAATATAGGATAAGTATATTGGTGGCAAGCATAGTGGTTATGATAGTGGTATTTTTAAAATCAAGTTATTAAAGTACATGGTCCGCACACGCACACAACAATTTAGAACAGGACGACAGTTATTTCTCTTTTGGCGCCAGCGCTTTTCGCAGGCCCAACTCAATCAAGTATCTGGGTCACTCGCCTACACCACCATTTTGGCCGTTGTACCCATGTTGTCGATTGCAACTATTTTGATTGGTCAATTATCGACCTTTATTAATTTACGGGAAGCCATCCAACTATGGATCACCAACACACTCATCCCTGGAGGCTTGAGTGACACGATTAGTCGCTATTTGACCAGTTTTTCGATTCACTCCAAGGGATTAACCTTGTTTGGTATTGGGGGTTTATTACTCAGTGCTATTTTGACTTTGATGACAATCGAAAAAGCGTTTAACCAAGTTTGGCAAGTCAAGCAACAACGACCATTTTTTAAAAGGATGATGATGTATGCGTTGGTTACAGCTCTAGGCCCTGTTCTACTTGGCTTGAGTATTTATATTACCTCGTACTTTGTTGCAGCCTCGCATGATTTAGATGTTGGGTTTCGTTACCACGTTGAACTCATTGATTGGTTAGTCCCTTTTTTACTCACCATGATGCCATTTATTGTGTTGTATAAATTGGGGCCGAGTGCCGAAGTACGCTGGCGCGATGCTCTCATTGGGGGCATTGTGGCAGCGCTTGTTTTTGAAACCGCTAAATACGGATTTACATTTTTTGTCTCCAAGGTTCATGTCTATCGGACTTTATACGGCGCATTTGCGATTGTGCCATTATTTTTGGTTTGGATTTACTTGACCTGGTGGGTCACGATGGCGGGTGCCGTCCTGACTGCAAGTTTGCCGCATATTAGGGATAACAACTGGTTTACAGATGTTTAAATTAACGATAGACTGCATGAACAACGATGACCTCAAGGAGGTGATATGAAAGTTAGCGACATTTTAAAATTAAAAGGGAGTACCTTATATACCATTAGCCCGGAAACCACCGTGAATCAAGCCGTCCGCATCATGGCTGAGCATGATATTGGTTCATTGGTGGTGATTCAGCATGCCGATATTGTCGGCATATTAACGTTTCGTGAAGTGATTGGTTTGTTGGCACACAATCATGGCACGATTGAGGAGGTGACCGTTGGTAAGGTGATGGATAAGAATCCGTTGATTTGTACACCAGAAACCGATCTCGATGAAGTTCGCAAAATGATGCTCGAGCGACATGCACGTTATTTACCTGTGGTGGAGAATAAGGCAATGATGGGAGTGATTTCTTTTTACGATGTGGCAAAAGCCGTGGTTGAAGCGCAAGGCTTTGAAAATACCATGTTAAAGGCTTACATCAGAGACTGGCCGGAAGCTGGGAATAGTTAAACTCCCGATTTTTCATCAAAGCTTGATGTAAAAAATGCCATAATATAGCTTATGGCTGGAAGCACACTCGGAACTTTATTTTGCACGACCACCTTTGGTGAGTCACACGGACCCGCAATTGGAGCCGTGGTAGATGGTTGCCCACCAGGGATGGAACTCAGTGCCAGTGACCTGCAGTACGATCTTGATCGTCGTAAGCCAGGTACATCAAGACACGTCACTCAACGTCAAGAGGCCGATCAGGTTGAAATCTTATCTGGGGTGTTCGAAGGGAAAACTACCGGCACACCGATTGCACTACTGATTAAGAACACCGATCAACGTAGTCAAGATTACAAAGAGATTCTTGATACATTTCGACCAGGTCATGCCGACTACACCTATCAGCAAAAGTACGGGATTCGGGATCCACGGGGTGGTGGAAGATCATCCGCCAGACTCACAGCACCAGTCGTCGCAGCAGCTGGGATTGCCAAGAAATGGTTACGTGAACACTATGGGATTCTTTTTCAGGGGCATATGACACAGTTAGGAGAAATCTCAATTCCATTTGAAGGTGTTGAGCATATCCAGAATAATCCTTTTTTTGCCGCTAACGTCACTAAGATTGCAGACTTAGAAGCATACATGGATGCGTTACGTAAAAGTGGCGATTCCTGTGGAGCCAAAATTATGGTGCGTGCCATGCACATGCCTGTGGGCCTAGGTAATCCAATATTTGATAAATTAGATGCCGACATTGCTTACGCCATGATGGGGATTAATGCCGTAAAGGGTGTGGAGATTGGCTCAGGATTTGCATCTGTCTCACAAAAAGGTAGCGTGCATGGTGACGAGATGACACCAACGGGTTTTAAGACCAATCATGCAGGTGGCGTCCTTGGTGGGATTAGTACCGGACAAGACCTCGAAGTGTTTTTGGCCATTAAACCCACCTCCAGTATTTTGACACCTAAAGAGTCGATTAACAGCCACGGCCAAACCGTGATGATACAAACCAAAGGACGCCATGATCCTTGCGTGGGGATTCGAGCCACGCCGATTGCCGAAGCCATGCTGGCTTTAGTTGTCATGGATCATGTCTTACAACATCGTGCCCAATGCGCTGATGTATGCTCTCTAACACCTGTTATACCCGGACAACGACCGTAAATCCGTATGTTGTTTTTCCAAAATAGCCAGATTCTATTCGCTATTTTTTTCTTTTTTTACTATGGTTATTTAGGGATTGTTAGTCCATTTTTGAGTTTGTATTTTGACCAAATTGGCTTTTCCGCGATTCAAATTTCATTATTGATGTCGATGTTACAAATTACTCGGATCATTGGGCCGATGTTTTGGGGCTGGTTATCCGATCACAGGCAAGATCGTATCGGCATCATGCGCATTACCGCACTCCTGAGTCTGTTTATATTTATGGGTATCTTTTTCTTTCACACATTTCTTGCCCTCATGATTTGGATGTTTTTGCTTAATCTCATCAGTAGTAGTTTGACCCCACTCGGGGAGGCTGCCACCGTCCATGCCCTCCAAAAAACCAATTCCTTTGAGAGTCGTTACGGCAAATTACGGCTATGGGGATCGATTGGTTTTATGACCGCCGTTTTTGCTGGAGGATATTGGTTCGAATGGATGGGTATTGAAACATTACCAGCCGTTGCTTTGTTGATCCTCCTATTTGTTACCATCACGACTTACAAACTGTGGGAACCACCACTCGAAAAAAAGAAACTCGAGCGCGGACAATTGCGTTCTATCATCAAAAAACCAGAAGTCATGTGGTTCTTTGGCTCCACGTTTTGGATGATTTTTGCACATTCAAGCCTATATGTTTTTTATTCACTGTATTTACAAAAGTTAGGTTACGGTAAACAAACGATCGGCTTATTTTGGATGATCGGCGTGGGTGCTGAAGTTATTTATTTTTATTTTCAAAAACAAGTCTATCAAGTCTTGAGCGCCCAAAAAATACTCCGCATGACTTTCATATTAGGAGTCATACGATTTGTTGTCATTGCGTTTATTCCAGCATTTTGGCCATTACTGATTGTGCAATTATTTCATGCAGCCACCTTTGCGGCCCATCACAGTGCCAGTATTCGACTGATGCAAAATTGGTTTCATGGCAGCACACAGGCCAGAGGACAAGCCCTGTATACGACGGTTGCCTATGGACTTGGTGGAACTATTGGAGGCTTAGTTTCAGGTTGGATCTGGGAGGGCTTTGGACCCAACTATACATTTATGCTTTCCGCACTTGCTTGCGTTTTGGGTTACTTGTGTATTGCGCAATCAGCGAGGCGAGCCGTGCCCACGCAAGCTCTATTTACATCCCCGAGTAATTAGGCCCACCACCACCCTCAGGCGTTACCCACTCAATATTTTGCGTAGGATCTTTGATATCGCAAGTTTTACAATGCACACAATTTTGCGCATTAATTTGGAGATGCTCGATACCATCCGTTTGCACGTATTCATACACGCCTGCTGGGCAGTATCGAGATTCTGGACCTGCATAAAGTGTCAAATTGGTATTGATGGGTACATCTGGATTTTTAAGCGTTAAATGGGCTGGTTGATTTTCAGCATGGTTCGTATTAGAAATAAATACTGACGACAAACGATCAAAAGTAATCTTGCCATCCGGCTTGGGATAGTCAATCGGCTGATGCATTGATGCCAGTTCCAAACAAGCATGATCTGGTTTAGGGTGTTGTAGGTTCCAAGGGACACTTCCTTTGAAGAGCTTTTGTTCTATACCCACTAAGAGGCTGCCGGTATAGAGACCTTTGCTCATGGCAGTTTTAAAATTACGTGCCTTATAAAGTTCATCGAATAGCCAGCTCGATTTGAAGTATTTCGGGTAGTGATGGAGTTCATCATGAGATCGATCATTCGCAAGAGCTTCTGCGATGTCGCGCGCGACCAGCATGCCTGATTTAATTGCTGCGTGCGAACCCTTAATGCGAGAAGCATTAAGGTAACCCGCATCGCAACCAATGAGTGCGCCACCAGGAAAGATTGTTTTGGGTAAGCTATTAAAGCCCCCTGCAGTGATCGCACGTGCACCATAACTAATGCGTTTACCATTTTCAAAAAACTTCCGGATACTTGGATGAGTCTTATAGCGTTGAAATTCTTCAAAGGGGGAGAGGTACGGATTTTTATAAGCAAGCCCCACTACAAAACCTACAGATACTTGGTTGTTGGCCATATGGTACAGAAACGATCCACCGTATGTATCGCTGGATAAAGGCCAGCCAGCCGTATGCATGACAAGGCCCTCCTCATGCACCGCAGGGTCAATTTCCCAAAGTTCTTTGATACCGATACCATAACTTTGAGGTGCAGAAGCAGCATCTAATTTAAACTTGGCAATCAATTGTTTACCCAGATGACCCCGCGCACCCTCCGCAAAGATCGTATATTTCGCATGGAGCTCCATCCCCAGTTGAAATTGATCCGTGACTTGACCATCTTTGCCAATGCCCAGATTACCCGTTGCCACCCCTTTGACATAGCCCTGTTCATTGAATAGAACTTCAGCAGCGGCAAAGCCAGGGAAAATTTCGACACCGAGCGCTTCCGCTTGAGTGCCTAACCAACGTGTGAAATCTGACAAACTAATAATGTAATTACCATGATTCTTAAACGAATCAGGCAGTAACCAATCCGGTGTTTTTACACCTATCGATTGCGTTAAGAATAGAAAACGATCTTCTTTTACCGGAGTGTAAAGAGGCGCACCAAGCTCTTTCCAGTTCGGAAATAGTTCATTTAAAGCAATCGGATCCATCACCGCACCAGATACAATATGCGCACCGATTTCTGAACCCTTTTCCAGCACCACCACAGAAATCTCTTGATTGTTTTGCTGTGCAAGTTGTTTAATGTGAATCGCACACGAAAGACCAGCAGGGCCACCGCCAACGATAACCACGTCATATTCCATGGATTCACGGGGACCGAATTGCGCAAGAATTGCATCTGGAGTGAGAGGATTTTGCATAAATCTTTCAAAACAAGTTCGTTAATGTTCAATTATGACATTATCAGCATTTTGCGTAATTGACGAAGCAATGATCGCAGGGTTCATTTGGATTCTGATGGCTAGAACCATCTAAAGCCAGGAGCTTTTTAACTGATGTTGATTATCCTTACCTTGACACGATAATTTCCTTACTATAAAGTAAGAATTATATAAAAAGTAAGGATAATCATGAGCACAGCATCAGTAACTTCCAAGGGGCAGATCACCATACCATCTTCCGTAAGGACGTCGCTTGGAATTGAGGCCGGAAGTCGTATTGAATTTGTAGAGATGGAGAATGGGCAATTTATGATCATTCCAGTCGTGAGCCCCATTCATTCTCTCAAGGGTATGTTACGTAAACCTCCGGCTCCCGTCAGTATCGAAGACATGAATATGGCGATTGCAGCGCAAGGAGAAAAATTGCGATGATCGGACTGGACACAAATGTTTTAGTTCGCTATATCGCTCAAGATGACATCAAGCAATCTGCCCTTGCGACCAACTTAATCAACTCCCTAACAAAAGAGTCACCAGGGTTTGTCACTCTTGTGTCCATTATTGAATTGGTATGGGTCATGCAAAGCTGCTATCAATCGACAAAAATCGAAATTGTGAAAATTCTTGAAACACTGATTGCTACACGAGAGTTGATGATTGAAAACTCGGAAACCGTCATCAAAGCCATTCGTATTTTTGCAAGTTCTAGAGCAGATTTCTCAGATTGTTTGATCGAGCGCTCGGCCAATAAGGCTGGTTGTGCATATAGTGTGACTTTTAATTTGGATGCTATTAAGCATGCGGGATTTAAAAGTCTTTGATGGGGTCGACTGAGGTAAAGTGTGGTCAAGATCATGACTCCAAGTAACCGTTATGATGAAACCTTAGGGCAGCCAGTCGGTAGGGGTGTTTTAAAGATAAAAGTACCTCAACTGACATAGAAGATAAACTAACAACTACCAAGAGCGATGATTGATATCGCAATTCCAATCAATCAAGATGAAGGAAATAACATGGCGTATCAAATTGATTTAGCAGGTAAGGTGGCTTTTATTACTGGGGCTTCCAGTGGTTTAGGAGTCCAATTTGCAACATCTTTAGCCAATGCTGGTGCAACGGTTGTACTTGCTGCTCGCCGAGTCGATCGTTTGCAAGCACTTGCCAAAGAACTGGCAATCACTGGGGCCCAAGTGCATTGTGTTGCCCTTGATGTTACTTCGCAAGCGTCCATTGAGCAGGCCACAGCTCAGGCAACAAAACTGGTTGGGCCGATTGATATTTTAGTCAATAACTCTGGCGTGTCTACCACCCAGCGGATTGTTGACGTTACGGAAGCCGATTACGACTTTGTGTTTGACACCAATACCAAAGGGGCATTTTTTGTCGCTCAAGCCATTGGCAAGCAAATGATTGAAAGAGCAAAAAAAGCCCAAGGCGAAGGACAAGAGCTACCTGCGCAACGGATCATCAATATTGCCTCCGTTGCTGGCATTCGGGTACTTGCGCAAATCAGTACCTATTCCATGAGTAAAGCCGCTGTGATTCATATGACAAGTGCCATGGCACTCGAATGGGGAAGATATGGCATCAATGTCAACGCCATTTGTCCAGGATATATAGAAACCGAGATAAATGCCGATTATTGGGGAACTGAGGGTGGGCAAAAACTCATCCAAAAATTACCCCGCAAGCGCGTGGGACAAACCCAAGATTTAGAAGGTCTTGTATTACTTTTGGCAAGTCCTGAATCCCGCTTTATCAATGGTTCTATTATGACTGCCGATGATGGTCTAGCCATTCAATAATGGGCTTCTAGAAGAAGGTATCATATAGTCAATGAATTGATTTTAAAAATAGGGGAAAAGTAATGAATAAAGTATATGCCTCAACAAAAGGGGCACTACAAGATGTTGTGAAAGACGGCGTCATGATGGCCGTTGGCGGATTTGGTATTTGCGGCATCCCAGAAGCATTGATTGCTGGTATGAAAGAGCATGGTGCAAAAAACCTAACCGTGATTTCGAACAACTGTGGAATAGATGGCTATGGACTCGGTATTTTGCTTGAAAATCGTCAGATCAAAAAAATGATTTGTTCATTTATTGGTGGTAATGCTGAATTTGAAAGACAGTTTTTAGCCAAAGAAGTCGAAGTAGAACTGACACCGCAAGGAACCTTAGCAGAAAAATTACGCTCTGGTGGTTGTGGAATTCCGGCATTTTTTACTAAGACTGGTGTTGGCACACTCGTTGCTGAAGGTAAAGAGACCCGTGAGTTTGATGGCCATACCTATTTGATGGAAAGAACTTTAACACCTGATGTCGCTTTGGTCAAAGCGTGGAAAGCGGATAAATCTGGTAATTTGGTCTATCACCTCACCGCGCGTAACTTTAATCCGGTTGCTGCGATGGCTGGAAAAATCACCATTGCTGAAGTAGAAGAGATTGTTGAGAATGGTGAATTAGACCCAGATCAAATTCATACACCGGGTATTTATGTCCACCGGATTGTGTGCAATCCAAATCCAGAAAAGCGTATCGAACAAAAAACGACACGTTCGGCATAACTTATAGATATAGAATTATTAAGGAAAATCAACATGGCATGGACAAAAGATCAAATGGCAGCAAGAGCTGCCCAAGAACTAAAAGATGGGTTTTACGTTAACCTTGGGATTGGTTTACCGACCTTGGTGGCTAATCATATTCCTGCAGGAATGGAAGTTTGGCTCCAATCAGAAAATGGCTTAATGGGGATTGGACCATTTCCGACAGAAGCAGAAGTCGATGCTGACCTCATCAATGCAGGTAAACAAACCGTCACTACATTGCCAGGCTCCTCCATTTTTTCATCGGCGGATTCTTTTGGGATGATTCGTGCCGGTAAGATCAATGTGGCAATTTTAGGTGCTATGCAAGTTAGCTCGAAAGGCGACTTAGCCAACTGGATGATTCCAGGAAAGATGATCAAAGGTATGGGCGGTGCGATGGATCTAGTCGCAGGTGTTGGTCACGTCATTATTGTGATGGAACATGTGGCCCGTAAAAAAGACGGTACTGAAGATTTCAAGATCTTAACAGAATGTACTCTGCCATTAACTGGAGTAGGTGTAGTTGATCAAATCATTACTGATCTTTGTGTGATCAATGTCACACCAACTGGACTTAAGCTAATGGAACTCGCCCCAGGAGTCACAGTTGAAGATGTGATTGCCAAAACACCCGCACCATTAGAAGTTGCTGTTTAACATGATGGGCGGACACTCTCATCAGAACCCCAAAGAGAGTGTCCCCGCTCATGAGTTACATGCTCACAAACTAGGTGATACACCGCATTCTCATGCCAAAGAAGTTACTAGTCAAAAAGTACTTTCGATTGCATTAGTCATTACCCTAGGCTTTGCCTTGGTGGAAGTATTTGCTGGGTTTTACGCCAATTCCTTAGCGTTAATATCCGATGCTGGACATATGGTGACCGATGCTGCCGGTCTATTACTCGCTGTCATTGCGCAATACATATCCAAATCACCCCCCTCGGCAAAATATTCATTTGGATTAGGAAGAGCAGAAGCACTGGCCGCATTTGTGAACTCGCTAGCCATGATTGCCTTGATCATTTGGATCGCCGTAGAAGCGATTAGTCGCTTTCAAGATCCGCATATCGTGGGTGGCTCTACCGTCACCATCGTCGCCGCTCTTGGGCTCGTTGTGAACCTGATTGTGGCATGGTTATTATCCCGTAATAACCAAAGCATGAACACCCGTGCGGCGTTGATTCATGTGATGGGTGATTTGCTTGGTTCAGTTGCTGCGTTAACAGCTGGTATTGTGATTCAGTTCACCGGTTGGATGCAAATTGACCCGATTCTCTCGATGGTCGTATGCCTTATTCTAATTCGATCAACGATTCATATTTTGCTCGAGTCCTATCATTTTTTAATGAAGGGCGTCCCCAAACATATCGACTACATCAAGGTTGGCAAAGATTTACAAACGATCGACGGAGTTTTAGCCGTCCATGATCTTCACGTTTGGGAAATGACTCCTGGATTTCCAGCGCTCATCGGCCATATTGAAATCAGTAATTTAGATCAATGGCCGATAACGATGGATTTGATCCGTGAGATGCTGATCAAACAACACGGCATTGATCATGTCACACTCCAACCAGAAATTAGTACCACTTAGAGAAAGTTAGAACATGAAAAACAGATCCTGGATCAATCGATTACGTGGGATGTTTAGTTCAAAATTTGCCAGTGGACAAAGTGACTTTCTGGCAAAGCCGAGTCCGCAATCGGATGCTCCAGGAAATATCTCGAGTGTGATTCAACAACCGAATCCTGCCGGTAGTGGGCAGGGTAGTGTGCAATGCATCAGCCCAGCGGGACTGCATCGCATGGCTTATTTAACTTGGGGAGATCCACAAAACCCCAATGTCTTACTCTGTGTTCATGGACTCACAAGGCGTGGCAGTGATTTTGCCCAACTAGCACGTGCTATGTCCGCTCGTTATTACGTTGTCTGTCCTGATGTTGTTGGGCGCGGTAACTCAGATCATTTAGCGAATCCGATGCTGTACGGCGTGCCACAATATGTGAGTGACATGGTTACGTTGATTGCGCATCTCAAGCCACAACAATTAGACTGGTTTGGTACCTCAATGGGCGGTCTGATTGGAATGGTACTGGCAGGCTTACCAAATCAACCCATCCAACGACTCTTGCTCAATGATGTAGGACCGCGCATTGAGCCCGCATTTTTTATGCGTTTAATGAAGTACCTCAGTAAACCTGTCGTGTTTGCCACACAAGAAGAAGGTTTAGCCTATGTAAATGAACTTACCACCACATTTGGACGTCATTCTCTTGAGCAATTGCGTGAACTCAATTTGCCACAACTCATCCAGAAGCAGGACAAGTGGCATTTACATTATGATCCGCAAATCAATGCTCCGATTATGGCCTCCAATCCCATGACTGCCCTTGCTGGTGAAAAAGCCCTATGGAATAGTTTTGATGCGATTCAGGTTCCGACACTAATTGTGCGTGGCGCGGAGTCAGATCTTTTATCATCGGCAACCGTTGCCGAGATGCTTAGTCGTAATCCCCATGCCAAGAGTGTTGAAATACCTGAAGCAGGCCATGCCCCCGCATTTATATTACCCAATCACATACACATTGCACGGGAATTTTTTAGTAATTTGAACTAGAGTATTGATTTCGTATACATTGTTAGTATGCGAGATATAACGAATATCCAAGTCGACAGTCAACTAGAAAATCAAACCGAACGTACTTGGTTTGGCGAGGCACAAGCCGCACATTTAGAAGGTATGTTGGACATTGCCAAAACCCTCTATCTTGATGAAGCTACCCTAACCGCCATCACACATCTAGACAGTGCGCTCAGTGCCACTAAATTACAGGCGCAATTTGGTGAAGAGACTAGCAGTCTGATTAAAAGTTTTCAGGCCTTAGAAGTCACCCGCAACAAAGCAGCGGCAGGGCAGGTAGAAACCCTGCGCAAAATGCTGTTGGCCTTCTCACAAGATATTCGCGTTGTACTAATGTACTTATCTTCCAGACTACAAACCCTGCGTTGGGTGACACAACAAAAATTGGAAGTGCCAACCGAGTGGTCAGCAGAACTTTTAGAGATTGACGCAGCTTTAGCCAATCGCTTGGGTGTTTGGCAAATTAAATGGGAGATGGAAGATTTAGCATTTCGGTGTATGGAGTCACAAGCGTATTACGACATCGCCAAGCAGTTAGACGGCAAGCGTAACGCGCGACAAGTATTTATTGGCAACATCATGACGCAGTTTGAAACCCTATTACAAGAACAGCGGATTCCTGCGCAGATCCAAGGACGACCCAAGCATATTTATAGTATTTGGAAAAAAATGCAAGGGAAGTCATTAGACTTTACCGAACTCAGGGATATTAGTGCCATACGGATCTTAGTCGATACCGTAGCACAATGTTATGCCGTCCTGGGCATTGCCCATGACGTCTTTAAGCCCGTCTTGCAAGAGTTTGATGACTATATTGCAAACCCTAAGCCCAACGGCTATCAATCCCTCCATACCGTAGTAGCCGATGATCATGGCAACATCTTTGAGATACAGATCCGTACCCAAGAGATGCATCATCAAGCGGAGTATGGCGTGGCCGCTCATTGGCGATACAAAGAAGGTGTGAAGACCGGTACCCTCAGTGATGCAGCGCTATATGAACAGCGCATCGCTTGGGCACGACAGTTAATCTCTTGGAAAGATGAAGCCTGGGAGCAGATGAAAGGACAAAGCATTGATGACCACATCTATGCTCTAACCCCCTTGGGACGAGTAATCCCCCTAGACCCGAATTCTACATCTCTTGATTTTGCCTACGCCGTGCATACCAATATTGGACATCGTTGCCGTGGAGCCAAAATAGATGGCCAGATGGTCACACTTGATACCATTGTCAAAAGTGGGCAGACCGTTGAGATCCTCACTGTCAAACAAGGAGGACCTTCCAGAGATTGGTTACTGCCTGATAAAGCCTACCTCGCCTCTCACCGCGCCAAATCAAAAGTTAGGGCATGGTTTCATGCGCAAGAAACAGAACTTGAGCAAAAAGACCATAAACCCGAAACAGAGCTTAAAGAAAAACCAAAAGAAGAAACCAACTCTTCTCCAGATATTCTGCTTCGACCATCGAAGCGTAAAAGTGAAGGAGGGGACGTCTTGGTCGTTGGGGTAGATTCTCTTATGACCCAACTCTCCAAATGTTGTCGACCCGTACCCCCCGATGAGATATGTGGATTTGTGACCCGCGGACGAGGCGTATCGATCCATCGCGAGCAGTGTGCAACCCTCAAGCAATTGATGCAAAGAGCCCCAGAGCGCATCATTAAAACCGCCTGGGGTGCATCATCCCATGCTGAAAAATCCTTGTTTTCTGCAGAGATCTTCGTTTTAGCCGTCGATCGACAAGGTTTACTCAGAGACATCTCAGAAGTCTACTCCAAGCTAAAAATCAATGTGATTGGCGTTAATACCCTCTCCAGTAAAGGGATGGCCACCATGAGTTTTTCTGCAGAAGTCCACCAAGCCGCGGACATCCAATTAGCCCTCCAAGCATTATCCGAAGTCAGGGGGGTGACAGAGGTGGCAAGAAAGTGATAGAATAACTTTTTTAGGCTCGTAGCTCAGTTGGTTAGAGCACTACCTTGACATGGTAGGGGTCGCTGATTCGAATTCAGTCGAGCCTACCAAAACATATGATGCGAAGACTTTAAAGAGTCTTCGCATTTTTATTCGCATCTTTAGCAAGAATTCAAGGCTCATCGCCATCATTTTGGGATACGTTCTTATTTAAAACAAAGACAATCTGGGTCGATTCGTAATCATTTTTGTGCAAAAACCACCTTGTATTAAAGTTCTTTTTCATTCGTTATCGTTTTTTTACATATTTTCTATTACTAGAGATGAACTTACATGAAATCAGATCTTATAGTTTTAGCGTACTAGGATTTAAATTTCAATATCTAATCTAGTTTCTACTGGAAGTTGCTCAGGCCTTGTGAGTGGTTCTCCTTCAAAGCTATCAAAAAGATCAAAATAACCCACTGGCCATTGATGTTGAGTTTCTAATTCATCTGGCATGTAAAAATGTATCAGTGATTGGAGTAAAAGTGAATGTATGAAGAAAAAATGATACAGAATTCATTACCAATTGACTTCACCATTGCTCTCTCAATCGATGGACTTGTATCCCAAAATAGTTTTTCTTGAGCTTGTATTTTCTGAATTAATATTTGTAGATCATCCACAAATTGCCGCCAGGAGATTTGTTTCGTTGCTAGTTGCATACGCAACAATTTTCTATTTATGTTGTAGTCACCCATCAAAGCAACATACTCTGCAGATTGATACTCGGTATAGATAGAAAGCGTGATTTCATCACGTTGTTTTTGCAAGATCTCAAACCATTCAAGACCATCTATTTCATCCAAGCTTGCATATTCATTGATACCTAATTCGAAGTTGGAACGATAGATAGTAATTTTTTTAAAAATGTGATCAATCTTTGTGGTTTGAGCATACAGCTTTTGATAATAGTCATTTACTTTAGTTAGTTCCTTTCTCATTAAAACCTGTCTACTCGATTGAGAAAAACTGACAATGGAAAAACATAGAAGAAGGCAAGTGATGAGGAGTTTCATGATGGATGGTTATTTCTGTTGAGCAGGACTATAGCCAATGCGATTGCCGTTATTGTCAAACAAGTTAGTTACACCCTCATTAGATTTTGTTTCATAACCAATCCGATTGCCTTTGTTGTCATAGACCCCATTGGTCGAGTTCGTATTAAGAGGGGAGTTTTGATAATTGAGTGGTGAGTTGTTGTAACTCAGGGGAGAATTCTGATAATTTAGTTCGGAATTTTTATAGTTGAGAGGGGATTTTTCCCAACTGGTAATTTGACTAAAAGCAGGGCTAACGACGAAGACAACAAAGAACAGCCATATTTTTTTCATAGATCCTCCAAATAAGATATATTCATCATGAAGGATCTCAAGCTCA